>OGIE01001198.1_pt1 | contig 37399 bp, 31 predicted proteins | sample 1571581 | NCBI WGS metagenome assembly OGIE01 (sample SAMEA2582021, study PRJEB24529) | metagenome | biome: Human gut stool | place: China | collected 2011 | reverse complement strand
ATCTACAGAACAACGGGGTGAATGTGCCGGACATCAGCAAGCTGGAAGCGGATCGGAAGATTTTCGGTAATTTTGCCTGCTACTATATTTTCCGTATTGAGTGTGAGCAGGCATAGAGGGAAGTATGTGCCATCTTGCGATAGAATGATAAATGTGCTATTGTTACATAATAAGAATGTTCCATGTGCAGAAAAGGAAGATGCACAATGAATAGAAGGGATATCGTATATGTGTGAATTTAAACTTGAAGAGTTAGAAGTATTCAACTTTCGCAAATTTGAGAATGAAAGATATAAGTTAAATCCACAAATGAATGTTTTCGCAGGAAAGAATGGTTCTGGAAAGACAGCGGTGTTAGAAGCAGCCTGCGTTATGCTGGGGGCATATCTTGCGGCATTCAAGACATATGTACCAAGCCGATTTGTCAGAAATATTCATCCGGAAGATAGTCACCTAAAGGTGTTGAGTGCAGAAAAGCAGAATGTTTTGACGGCGGGTGGAGTTCATCAATACCCCTGTTATGTTAAATGTAAGGCAACATGGAATCATATGGGGGAATCTGTTGAATTTCAGCGAATTGTGATAAAGGAAGATGGTAGAACTAAATTTGACGGAAGCAATCCTATGCAGTCGCAGGTTGTTTCTTGGGAAAATGCCATTGCAAAAGCAGATCATTCCGATGAAGCAATTTTGTTGCCTCTTGTCTTGTATTTAAGTTCAGCCAGACTTTGGAATGAAAATAATGCCAAGACCGGGAAAAATGGAATCTATAATAGAACGGAAGGGTATAATCGCTGTCTTGATAATAAAAGAGGAACAGAGCTTGCATTTGAATATATCAAGAGATTACGAGATGTTGCAAATGAGGAACAGGATGGAAAAAATTTTCCGGCATATAATGCAATTTTAAACGCAATAAATACAGCATTTCAAGAGGAACTGGCTCCCGGAGAGCAGGTGATTATTTCTACAAGGTATGTTTCGGATATTGTAGCATTAAAGAGTGCGGATGGAACGATACTTCCTTTTAGTACCTTGAGTGATGGCTATAGAAACGTAATTAAAATTATTCTGGAAATCGCTACACGTATGTGCATTTTAAACCCTTATCTTCAAGGAGATGCACTACAAAAGACACCAGGAGTGGTAGTGATAGATGAACTTGATTTGAGCTTGCATCCTACATGGCAGAAAAAAATCATAGGCATTTTGAAGAATCTGTTTCCGAAAATTCAGTTCATATGTGCAACACATTCCCCATTTATCATCCAGTCATTAGAGGATGGAGAACTGATTACGCTGGATCGAAAATTGGATAGTGAATATGCCGGAGAAGGAATAGAAGATATAGCGGAAGACGTTATGGGTGTAAAAATGCCTCAGTATAGCGAAAAGAAACGAAAGATGTATGATGCGGCGGCTGAGTTCTATGATGCGGTAAAAGAGGGAAAGACACAGAAGGACATCGAAGAACTTGGCAAAAAACTGGCAGTTTTAGAGGCAAATTACAGCGACAATCCTGCGTATCTTGCGCTGATGCGTCAAAAATTCGAGTTGAGAAAGTGTGAAGTAGAACACAATGAGACCAGTGAATAAAGGAAAATCACCTTATCAGAAAATTAATGATTACTCGGAGGCATTACCCTATTTGGAAAAACGATTAGGAGGGTACTGTTCCTACTGTGAATTCCCAATAAAACATGTTCCAGAGGTAGAACATATTGCTTCAAAGGCAAATGGTGGAGACAGAACTGATTGGAATAATCTGCTTTTGGGATGCAAATATTGCAATACTAGGAAAGGCAAAAAGACTTCGCTGGAAGATGTAGACGAGTATATATGGCCAGACCGTGATAACACGGCACTGGCATATACATATCGAAACGGAGTGCCGGAAGTGAACGAGAAAAAGCTTTTGGAAGTAGATAGTACAGGAAAATTTTACAGAAAAGCAAAGAAGTTATTTGATTTGGTACAATTAGATCATGTTCCGAATGAAAAAGAAAAGGACAAAAGGTTCGCAGAACGCAATGAGGCTTTTCAGATTGCACAGGAGTCTTTGAGTATTTGGAGAAAGGTCAAGAGAATTGTGGATGATTCGAAGGCTTTGGAACTTTACAAAAACATAATTGCAACGACCGCATTGGCAGTAGGATTTTTTTCGGTGTGGATGACCGTTTTTTCAGAAGAACCGGAAATATTGTTGATGCTGATTGAAAAGTTTCCTAATACACGGAAGGAATACTTTGACAGGACCGGACATCCGATGGCACTTGACAAAATTGAAAAAGTGTGCTAATTTCTGAGTAGGTTGAGACATCAAGTTACTTGTGTCTCTTTTTTTGACTGATAATTTAGGAAAAGAAGAGATTAGGTTCAGATGTATGTTTCAACTTTGGGAAAGTACAAAAGGAAATTTAAACATACATCTGGGTTTGTTTTAGAAACAAGTCGGATGTATGTTTTTTTATGAAATCAGACGGCGGTGCAGACTATCAGAAAAAACGGAGGCAAAGGAGAAAAACGGATGGTATCAGGTAAATAACCCGCACTAACTAAAAAAAAATGCCACCTGAAATCAGATGGCATTGTTAACTCTGTTTCTTCAGTTGTTTGCAGCAATCAGGAAGCGTTTCCGACCATGGCATAAGTTTCTTCCGTTCTTCCTCTGGAACATCAGTTCGGGGATACTCTTTCAGCTGTTCCATCAGAAACTTAAAATACTCAAAAGGATTCAACCCATTGGCTTTCGCTGTTTCTGCAATAGAATACAGGACTGCACTTGCCTTTGCTCCTTTCTTGGAATCTATGATGTGCCAGCTATGTTTCCCAACGCAGAATTTTTTGATGCTGCGTTCCGCATCATTATTATCCAGCGGAATAATCGCTGATTCCAGAAAGACTCGAAGATATTTTTCCTGATTCACAGAATAGGTCAGTGCCTTCCTTAAATCAGTTGAGGATATGACCTTATTGTTCAGGATATCTTTTACCCACGCAAAGAAAGCATCAACCAGTGGCTTTACTGATTGCTGTCTGTTATCAAGAATCTCCTGTGACGATTTGCCCTTGCTGAGATTATCCGTATGGAATATAACAGCGATTCTTTCCGCAGCCTCTCTGGCGATCTGCTGTGCCGGGGATAATGCAGCTCCTTTTTTTACTGTTTTCACGATTTCTGCATATTTACGTTTGCAGTGAACCCAGCAGCCGGCAACTTTCAGGTCGTCATGCTTTCTGTCCAGGGTGTGGTAGGAAGCATATCCGTCTGAAACAAGGATTCCTTTATATCCTTCCAGATATCGGTCTATGACTGCCGCAGATCTGGAACCATTGTCATATTCATACAGATATATCTTTTTGGAATCCTGAATTCCGGGGGAATGATAGACCCACATGTAATTCTTGCTCTGCGGATCATTTGCATCTTTTTCTCCAGACATGGTAAAGGGCGATTCATCGCAATGAATAAGAGGAGCTTTCTTTAATTCATCCTTCATCATCTGATGAACGCTGTCAAGGTAGTAATCGCTTAACCGTATCATCCATCCAGCCATGACCTGACGGGATATGTTAAGTCCATCATAACCATACCCTTCCGATATCCGGTTAAGAGGTACTGCATTGATATACTTTGCCGTAAAAATGGATGCGGCAAGAGAAGGCGTGAGAATGCTATGGTTCAGGAGTCGGCTTGGTGCTTTGCCTCTCATGATTCTGCTGCCATTTCCATTGCTGGCATAAACTCCCACATGATGCTCTACCACCTTGTAGGAAGGTGGGATCCGCTCCAGCTCTGTGTAGATTTCATCTTCCATTTGATGCCATCCCCCTGGCATTTCACTATTTAAGATATCTTCAGGGAGATAATGATTTACTACCTCAACCTCAATACCGGATAAATCAACAGCTCGCTTGCCCTTGGGACGTTTTCTGCGGATGTGTTCCGGAACCACTTCTTCTAAAGAAGGTTCCTCCGCAAATCCATGATCGGTAATGGCTTCAATCTCATTAAAGACAGCAGGATCATCCATGTTGAAGGATAACTGGCCAGGCAGCTGGGAAAGCTTCTCAGAATGTTTGCCAAATCTTTGATTGATGAGGATTGCCATCTGCTGCTTTAAATCCTCAACCTGAACAATCAGGTTGGCATTCTGTTCTTGAAGATTCTGCAGCATTTCGAAGGTCTGAAGATACAGCATTGAGATGGTTTCTTTCGAAAGCTTATTCAGTTCGTCGATTGAAATTCTCTTGTTTTCCATATCTTCATTATACCACAAGCAGTGCTGAAAGTCCGCATAAAATCGGCATTTCCTGAGATTTTTGATAACTTATTTAACTGTCAAGGTACCTGGATACAAACCGTTAATAGATGTCCGGCTTTGTATCCTTTATTACTTTTTTCTGTTCAATGGAAAGGCCTTCCATAAGCCATCGAAACTGCTGTTTTGTCAGCTTCCGGGCCTCGCATTCATCCCGTGGCCACTGATACGAGCAGTCTCCAGTAAGGCGTTTATAACACAATAACCATCCATCTCCCTCAAAAATCAGGGCTTTGATACGGTCTTTTTTGCGACCGCAAAAGAGAAAGATACTGCCAGGTTCTGTAGGATCAAGTTCCATTTGCCCTCCAATAACTGCCAGCAGACCATCAATACCAAGCCGCATATCCGTTCGGCCGGTTCGTAAGTATATGTGAGTAAAGCATTCAGCATCCTTAAGCATTGCGGGCAGCCCTCATGATTTTGGAGAGCATCTCCTCCGATATATCGCGGCCGACAGTAATGCTGATTCCGTTAACGGAAAAGCCAAAGCTTTTCGCTTCTTCATCTGGAACCTCGATTTTGGGGATTGCATCATTATGCTTCGAACTTGGAACCAGCTCAACCAGAGCTTTTGTGGATACGGATGCAGGTAATAAATCATTATGGTCAGGAAGAACTAAAGTTGACATCTCTTCCCGAATCTTTCGCAGCCAGTAAAAATAAGAATTGCGACTGAGCTGATTCTTTTCACAGTATTCGTTGATCTTTAACCCGGATGCAATCCGGTCTTCGATGATAGCAGTCCATTGCTGCATATGAAGTTGTTTTTTTATTGACTGAACATCAGGCATAGCAAAATCCTCCTTAGGTTGAAAAAGTGTAAAACGTTTTGAACTTTTTACATTATCTCAACTTTGGACAGGATATGCCATTTGCGAGTTATTTACCTTATACAAGTTTGATGACTTTAGAATGCAATTGTTAGCGTTATTAAAAATGCAGTGATTTAGCATAACAATAATACTATTAGATTGCTATTTGAGAATATATACAACTATGTACAATGTTAAATGATTTATTTTGATTTGAATATACATAGATGCCTATGATAAAATAATTTAAGCAATGAAAGTAGACCAAAAATCAAGATGTGGAGAGTTATTTTATGAAAAAGACAGAAGCGATGATTAGTGTGGAACCTACTAAAGCGATTTTGGGTTTTGCATTTCCATTAATATTAGGTAATGTATTTCAACAATTATACACATTTATTGATACGATTATTGTAGGAAAGATGATAGGTTTAGAAGCACTAGCAGCTGTGGGAACAACAGAATGGATTTCTTTTTTAATGTTTGGAATGATACAAGGAACAACGCAGGGATTTTCAGTATATATAGCTCAAAAATTTGGAGCCGCTGATTATAAACTAATGAGAAAAGGTATAATCAATTCGTTTTATTTATCTGCTATTTGCTCAATTATTTTTTTGACAATAGGTCAAGGGTTATTGGGTGTGGTACTAAAAATGTTAAAAACGCCAGATACCATATTGGAAATAGCTATGTGTTATTTGTCAGTTTTATATTATGGGATTCCAATTTCTTTTATGTATAATCTTTTGGCATCTATTCTAAGAGCATTGGGAAATAGTCATACACCTTTAATGGCAATTACTATTTCATCAGGTGTAAATATTGTGTTGGATTATTTGTTTGTAATTTGGTTTAATGCAGGTGTGTTTGGAGTAGCACTCGGAACGGTACTGGCACAGTTAATAGCAACTATTATTTGTATATATAAATTAAAGGGATATATAGTGTTACGCTTCGAAAGCGATGAAAGGTTATTTTCTAAAGATATTTGTAAGGAGCAATTGAGATTAGGAATTCCAATGGGATTGCAAAATATAATTACTTCGATTGGAGGACTTGTTGTTCAAACTGTAGTTAATAGCTTTGGTGTTGTTTTTATTGCAGCGCATACAGCAGCGACAAAATTATATGGTTTATTAGAAACGGCAGCATCATCTTATGGTTATGCAGTATCGACATTTGTTGGACAGAATTATGGGGCTAAAAGATTGGGAAGGGTGAGGCAAGGAATGATATCTGCAGTGCAATAGGGGTGATTTCTGCGTTATTTATGTCTGCCATAATGATACTTGAAGGATATAAGATACTGATGTTATTTATTAGTGGAAATGTAGAAAATGTAAGAGATGCACTTTTAATAGGTTCTGAATATCTGAAAATATTGGCAATGTTTTTCCCATTGTTATATCTATTATATATTTGGAGAGCTTGTATACAAGGAATGGGTAACACTTTTCTTCCAATGTTATCGAGTGTATTGCAGTTAATTATGAGGGTGTTTTGCGCATTGATACTAACACAATATGTGGGAAATCAAGGGATATTTTGGGGAGAAGTACTGGCATGGGTTGCAGCAGATGTTTTTTTGCTAATTTGTTATATTCAAATTATTAACTCAAAGGTCATGGTAACAGAATAAGATATGGGGACATTTCTGCATACGTTGTTTGATATTTTATGTCATACCATTTTTTTCTTAATGCAGTGTGAAATGCAAATGCAAAACTGAAGTAGTTAAATCAGATATAGTTTCTTTACAACGGATAGGCATTGTAGAACTTTCCAGATTATCCAGTATGAAAATGTTGAAAATACTTCTTATAAGTATGATAATAAATAATTTAGAAAGAAAAAGAGGCAAATAGGATGAGCTGTAAGAATAGTGATAATGAAATAAAAAAGATAATTTTATCGATTGCAAATAGTACTATTAGTGTAACAGATATTACTGATAATATGAATCTTATGTGTACTCTGCACAGGCTGCTATCAGCGAGGCACGTTAATTGAAGATGCAACGTTTTTAGGGACATTCGAAATATCCAAGGACTTCATGAAAAAGAGTGCAAAGCTCTATTATGAAGATAATGTATTTCGATTTTCTCAAAAGATGGAATTGAAGCTATACATTGTATAGGGGGTCTGCAAAGGCTCCTTATATTTTGGGCTTAAATAATAAGAAATTTTGCGTACTGTGAACCTTGTGTACATTTGAAAATTTTAGTTACAGCTGTTTGTTGTAAAATCGTGCTTTATCGGATATAATATATTTAAAGATAAAATGATGATAAAATTATGATAAGTAATGCAAGGAGGTTTTTATGATACAGATTAGACCAGTTTCTGATTTAAGAAATAAATTTCCGGATGTAGAGAAGGCAGTTGCATGTGGTGAACCGGTATATTTAACAAAAAACGGATACGGTGCAATGGTTGTGCTTAGTCTGGAAGCATATTCAAGATTAACAGATGGCATTGAAGCAGCTCTTGATATGGCTGATAAAGCTGCGGAAGAAGATGACAGAAGATATACGCATGAAGAAGTTTTCTCTAACCTTAGAAGGAGGATAAATGGCTAATACAAAGTATAAGCTGTGATATTTGCCATTGTTCTATAGGGATCTAGAGGAAAAGGTTGTATATATCGCAGAGGAATTACATAATGAAAAGGCTGCAAATGATTTGTTAGATGAGGTTGAAAATGCAATATTGGAGCGTCAGACGGTGGCAGAATCATTTGAACCATATCGTTCCCTAAGGGAACGACGCTATCTATATTACATAATTTATGTGAAAAACTTTGTTGTCTATTATGTTGTAATAGATGATGAGGGAGACGACAAGATTATGGAAGTGAGAAGATTTTTGTATAACAAGCAGAATGTAAAGCGTTTGTTGTAGAGGCTAAGTGAACAGCTATAATTAATAACACTCCAGATAGAAAATCGGGAGTGCTTTTGGTTATGGCTTTAGGACATTAATCGTAAAAATTTCTTCCGTATTATAAATAATAGATATGACATGTATATGATTACCAGTTGTTTCATTGGAAGTATAATGCATCTTGCTCCTTGATTTTTACAACTTACTGCATTCAGCGTGGAGGATTTGGGATTCCTATGCTATATATAGACTCTGGGGGGATTGAGAAAATGATATTAAGTGTTTCGAGAAAGACAGATATTCCGGCATTCCATTTTGACTGGTTTTTACAGAGAGTAAAGGAAGGGTATGTAATCAATCGAAATCCTATGTTCCCACAACAATTATATAAAACACCCATTCATCCACTTTCCTGTGATTGCATTGTGTTTTGGACAAAGAATGCGATTCCTGCGATAGAAAAACTGGAGGGATTAAGGGAATATCAGTATTACTTTCAATATACAGTCACGGGATATGACAGAGATATTGAGCAGAATCTTCCAGATAAAAAATGGATCAGGGAAAACTTTAAAGCATTATCTGATCAAATCGGGTGCATGAAGGTGATCTGGAGATATGATCCAATTCTATTCTCGGCTAAATACACACCGGAATGGCACTTGCAGACATTTGGGGAGCTGGCTTCTGATTTTGGAGGTAAAACAGAAAAGTGTGTAATTAGTTTTCTCGATCCTTACTACAATTGTACAGAGATAAATAAACGTCTGGGAGTGTATTTTCCAGACGGAGAAGAATTGCTTGCGTTTTCAAGGCGAATAGCTGCGATCGGAAAAGAAAATGGAATTACGATTGCCAGTTGTGCGGAGAAGATGGATTTGCAGGAATGCGGCATAGAACATAATTCCTGTATAGATAAGACTTTGATTGAACGAATTGTAGGAAAGCCACTTTCACTTTCTGCTGATAAGGGACAAAGGGAAGCCTGCGGGTGTGTGCAGAGTCTGGACATCGGTACATATAATACCTGCAGGAATGGATGTGTTTATTGCTATGCAACAAAGGGAAAAGGAAAGGCAGAAGAAGCTCTTTCCATAAAGGATAATTTTTCACCAATTCTTTGCGATAGAATTTCAGAAAGAGATCATATGATAGAAAGAAAAGTTCAATCATCAGTGAGTAAGAGATACATTAAAAAATAAGTTATAGGTTAACGGTGGAAAAATGAGTATAAGATTTCTTGTATTTAGCGATCTGCATTATGATACGGTGGAAGATGGAGATGAACGAATAAGCAAAATTATAAGGAAAGTAAAAAAGAATCAGCTTGATTTCTGTATTTCACTAGGCGATTTCTGTGAACCTGTTCTTGAAAATAAAAGATTAGTAAATGCGTTTTTACAGACTAGGGTTCCTATGTACTATACCATTGGAAATCATGAGACGGATCGACATCAGTTGGATGAGATTCTTGTTTTTTATGATATGAAATCTCCATTTTATTCCTTTGAATTAGAAAATTACAAATTTATTGTTCTTAATACATGTTTTTATAGTAACGATGGTGTTGAAGAAGTATTTTATGAAAATAATTATAAGGTAAAAGGATGCGTATATCCTGTTTTGCCGCAAGAGCAGTTGAATTGGCTAAGAGAGGAACTGGATGATCATAAAAAGCACATTGTTTTTTCACATCATAGTTTTTCAAATGAATTTGCAAAACGGGGAGTTCAGAATAGGGATACTATACAGAATATGTTTTCTGCCAGGAATGTACTTCTGTGTATGAATGGACATGATCATGGTGATGCAGTAATTCAAAAGAACGGCACAACATATTATACTGTCAATTCCTCATCCAATGTCTGGATTGGTTCGCAAATTGACAGTTCGGAAACGCTAAAAGAAAAATATAGTCATCTTAACGGAATTTTAACATATAAAGAGCCTTTTGCGGTTATAGTTGAAATTGATGATTCTAAAATAAAGATTAATGGCGTAGAAGGAGAATATCAGTCTGTCACACCCGAGGATATTGGACTGGACAATTACCAGTGGAATGGTGTTTCCATTCTGCCCAAAGCCAGCTCATGGGAAATTAATTTATTGCGGTGAATGTAAAACATTCATTTTTTAAGGAGAAAATCTATGAAAAAGTGGTATGCAGAGGAATATAATTTTGAAATCGAAGTTACAGGATTTTTAAGAAGTGATCATACGGAGAATTATTGTAGAAACGGAGAAGAGATAGGTGATAAGTACGTCTGTACCTATGGATGCCGGGTCAATGAACAGGGGTATGGAATCTGTTCCAAGATGATGCAGCTTCTTTATGGAGATATGCAGGCGGTAAGAAGTGGAGGAGATCTGACACTGGTCGGTGGATCAGAGCCACTGGCAAAAGATTATGTGTGTCCGGATGGGTGTGTCTGTTTTCAAATTTATAATGAAAGTGATGACTACCGGTTGTTTTATCTTGGACAGGAACTAAAAAGCATAGAACAGGATAAGCTTTATTTCCCGGAACTTTCTCATGCATAAGCTTCAAGAATAATGTATTCTGACGTATGAAGCGGAGCCTTTTGGCAAAAATGCACAAATTATCCAGCATAGAGGTCATTTGCGGTAATCCGCAGGACAACAATCAGAGCAAAATAGCAACATAATTAATGAAAAATATAGCTGTTTGAGATCAATATAGTTTTGTGAAATAACGAAAAAAAGCGAAAATAATGATATAAAATCAGAAAAAGTGCTTGAAAACAAAGGAAATTTTTTCAGGCACTTTTTTATTTGTGACACCATTGCCATAATGTTGTTTAAATGTTACAAATATGCGAAATACAGTACAAAATTTCATAAAATTATTGACTCTTTGAGGAAAAAACCGCTATAATGTATATGATGTTTTATAATTGCTGATTTTCTGGTTGGAGGGTGTATCATGGAGGAAAGAAGAGGTATTAATCGTGTGGATTATCGCGTAAAGAGTGTGATAGTTACATGCGATACATTTGAGAAGTTTTATGTTGATGCAATTAATGTAAGTCCGCTTGGAATGGGATTGCTGGCACCGGCAGGTACACCGAATCTTGTTGGCAGACAGATTATCATCGTAGCGGATACGTTAATTATGAATGCGGATGTTCTGAGACAGGAAAAAATGGAAGATGGACAATTCCAGTTGGGAATTAAGGCACGGAAGTTTACACCGGCAGTCCTCAAATATCTGTTCGAGCATATCGCAGAATAATATAATAAAGTACTCACAGGGAATGACCTTAATATAATATGTAACAGGTAACGTAAAAAGGGAATTATTAATGGAAGGGAGATTTTATGAAAAACAACACTTTAAAAGCGCTGGGAATAGCGATTGGAGCGGCAATGAGCGTAATGCTCGCTTCTGATATGGAAGTACACGCTGCTGAAGTGTATGATGCGGAAAGCGGAAAAATTGTTGAAAGCGTTGGATGCGGATCGGATGATCAGGAAGAAGCAGAAGAAGATAACAAGACACAGATGTCGGATTCCAATAATGACAATGGAAATGATAATGCCGTTGATCTGAACAGTTCCAATGGAAATGTTGCAGATAGCAACAGTGACTCTGATAGTGACACAGATAGCGATAGCGATTCTGACAGTGATGGTGATACAGACAGCGACGGTGATACTGATACCGATACGGATACAGACACGGACACGGATACCGACACGGACACCGATACAGATACGGATACGGACACAGATACAGATACAGATACAGACACGGATACGGACACCGACACGGATACGGATACCGATACAGACACGGATACGGATACAGACACAGATACCGATACGGATACCGACACAGATACCGACACGGATACAGACACAGACACCGACACAGACCTTGAGACAAACAACAAGGGCAATGATACCAATTTAAACCCTGATAAATCTACCGGCAATGTGGATTCATCTAAAAATGAGAACGCTCTTATTAAAGATTTTCTGAATGATATATCAGTTGGAAAAGACTATGTTATTTATGGTAAAGAGCTGACAAGTACCAATGGTGGAACAGCTCATATTGATGGCAATATTTTAGTAGATAATGTTGATAATGTGTCAGAAGGTATTAAAACGGGTGAAATATCTAAACCGGATGAAACATTAAATGATGGAAGAACTGCAAAAACACCTAAGTTTTCAATTGTTAAGGATGGATCGGATTTAGATGGAAACGGCCGGGATGGAACTTTTGATTGGATTGAAGGCAATGCGATTCTGATAATAGCGAAAGATGGAAATGCAAATGTAAAAAACATAAACGATAAATCTCAGGTCGTGGCTGTTGAGAATATCAATGATCCGGAAGAGATAGCAAATGCTATTGCGGAGGCATATGAGAAGCAGGGTACAACTCTTACCGATGAAGAGAAGGCTCAACTTCTAAAGGATATTAAAAAGCAGTTAAATGTATCAGAGAATCTTAAAAACATAGCAGAGAGTGGGCAGAAGCTTGCAGATGCAGATGATACATCGATTAGAGGACTTGAGGCATTAAAGGATGTTAGAGACAGAATTGCTTCCGGAGATATTGAAGAAAGAGGTACGGTTACCATTACGGTAGATGCAGCAGACCTTGTTAATGGGGAGTTTGCTAAGATCTTTACGGATGGTGAAGGAAGCCTTTATAAACTTAACAGAGATAAAAATGTCAAGATAATTATAAATGTGTCGCATGGTGAAGCAGACATTACAATTACATTTGACAATCCGATTAACAACACCGATTATGACAATCATCTTACAAAATATGTATGGAATTTTGGTGATTACTCCGGTAAAGTAGTTATTAATAAAGATATGGGTGGTCTTGTTATTTGTGCTAATGGTGAGGTAGAGGTTAACAGTTCCTGTGACGTAAGAGTTATTGCCAAGACTATTACTAAAAATGGTCAGGAAATGCATCAGATCGAAGGCGATGATGACACCGACACCGATACCGACACAGATACGGACACCGACACTGATACGGATACCGATACCGATACGGATACAGATACCGACACGGACACCGATACCGATACGGACACTGACACGGATACCGACACGGATACGGATACAGACACGGATACCGACACGGATACCGATACAGACACGGATACGGATACAGATACTGATACCGACACAGATACGGATACTGACACTGACACAGATACTGATACAGATACCGATACCGATACAGACACCGATACGGACACCGATACCGATACTGACACCGATACTGATACAGATACCGACACCGATACGGATACCGATACCGACACGGATACGGACACGGATACAGATACCGATACCGACACAGATACGGATACGGATACCGATACTGATACTGACACGGATACGGATACTGACACGGATACGGATACCGACACCGATACTGACACGGATACGGATACTGACACGGACACAGATACCGATACTGACACCGATACGGATACAGATACCGACACGGATACCGATACGGATACTGACACCGATACTGATACTGATACGGATACTGACACCGACACCGACACGGATACTGACACGGATACCGATACGGATACTGACACCGACACCGATACTGATACTGATACTGATACGGACACCGACACCGACACCGATACTGATACGGATACTGATACTGACACTGACACCGACACGGATACCGACACAGATACCGATACTGATACCGACACAGATACCGACACCGATACTGACACTGATACGGATACCGATACTGACACCGACACAGATACCGATACTGACACAGATACGGATACGGATACAGATACAGACACGGACACGGATACGGATACCGACACCGATACGGATACGGATACCGACACCGATACGGACACGGATACTGATACCGACACCGATACGGATACCGACACGGATACGGACACGGATACTGACACAGATACTGACACTGACACGGATACCGACACAGACACAGATACCGACACGGATACGGATACCGATACCGACACCGACACAGACACGGATACCGACACTGACACAGATACTGATACAGATACCGATACCGATACAGATACCGACACGGATACCGACACCGACACAGATACTGACACGGATACGGATACCGATACGGACACCGATACGGATACAGATACCGACACTGACACGGATACAGATACCGATACCGACACAGATACGGATACAGATACAGATACTGACACGGATACAGATACCGATACCGACACAGATACGGATACGGATACGGATACCGATACTGACACCGATACGGATACAGATACCGATACAGATACAGACACGGATACCGACACCGACACAGATACCGATACAGACACCGATACAGACACGGATACCGACACCGATACAGACACCGATACAGACACCGACACGGATACGGATACGGATACCGACACCGATACAGACACCGATACCGATACTGACACGGATACGGACACCGACACGGATACGGACACCGATACCGATACTGATACGGACACCGATACGGATACAGATACCGATACGGACACCGATACGGATACAGATACCGACACAGATACCGATACTGACACAGATACCGATACGGATACGGATACCGATACAGACACCGACACAGATACCGATACGGACACCGATACGGATACCGATACGGACACGGATACTGATACAGATACCGACACAGATACGGATACGGATACCGATACGGACACCGATACCGACACGGATACGGATACAGATACCGATACGGACACAGATACAGATACGGATACCGATACTGACACGGATACGGATACAGATACCGATACAGACACAGACACAGACACCGACACAGATACCGATACCGATACGGACACCGACACGGATACTGATACCGATACCGACACGGATACCGACACGGATACCGACACCGACACCGATACAGATACGGATACTGATACGGATACCGACACCGACACGGATACCGATACGGATACGGACACCGATGATGATGGTGAGGTTCTGGGAGCAAGAAGAGGTAATGGTTCAGCAGTTCTGGGAGCAAGAAGAGGTGTTGAAAAAGCGGTTCTTGGTAAGAGACGTAGACCTGAGACCGGTGATGGCATGGCATTAGCAGGTTGGCTTTTTGGTTTGGTTTCATCACTGGGTGCGGCTGGCGCATCAGGTAAGGCTTTAAAGAAATCCCGTAAAAAGGAAGAAACTGAGGAATAGAATTATTTCATTAAAACCTGCCGGCAAAGGTTGTTTACCTTTGCCGGTTTCCTTATAAAAATATATTGATTAATGGGGGATACCATATGAAAACAATACCCAGAACAAAACATAGCAATAAATATAATCAGGAGAAAAACCGGTTGGTTTCCAAGGCTTTATTTGAAAAGAAGCTGGATGCAATGAAAGGCTATGTTGAGGAATACTTAAAAAGCAATCCGATTGATATTAAGTGTAAGGATATTCAGGATGAGGTTAAGTATACGGTGTTTGTTTCCGTCTCCGATGGGAAGAAAAGAGCCAGGGTATGTCATGCATCGGCTGCGGATTTTGAAGCTTCCTTTATGAAAGTAAGGGAAAAGGTAAGGATTGTTATTGATAAATACAGCCTTACGCCGGTGTGGATTAAAATTGATGTTGTGGATTTTGTTCAAAAAGTTCCATTTGCGAATTTAAAGAAAATTTTTCTGTCAGTAAAATATAAGGATTTTTTCAGAATGGGATTTTCGCTGGATCCATGGATGGATATAGCTTTTTTGGAAGCAGAGGCTAATTCCTATGGACTTTATGATTATTCCGTCATACCTATGAAGGCATCGAAGCCCGGTCATGAGAATGTTCCCTGTATTAACACAGAACAGGTGGAAAAATACTTAGGCTGGAATGGAAGACCGTGTTCTCCTGTCATCCTGCCATTTGTTTATTTCTTTAATTGCAAAAGCTTTTTTATGGACACGGATAAGGAAATATATATGCTTTATAATGCGGGAATGCATTGTGGAAGAAGAACGATCGGAGAGCTTACTCCTGAGTTTGTAAGGGAAATTCTCACAACCTCTTCTCAGTATTTAACAAGGCAGATGTTACCGTCAGATAAATTTATATATGGTTATTTTTCACGATTTAATGCGGTAATGACTTCCTATAACATATTGAGACATACCGGAACGGTATGGTCTATGATGTGTGCATATGAGGTTACAGGCGATAATTCTTTACTGGAAACGATAAATAAAGCAATCGATTATCTTCTCACACAAATCAGTTATAAGGATAATGAGACGGCATTTGTTGTTGAAGCAGGAAGCAGGGAAATTAAGCTTGGGGGAAATGGAATTGCTGTTATTGCGCTGACGAAGCATATGGAAGTATTTGGGGATCGTGACTTTACGGATATGATTACGCTTCTGGCAAATGGAATTTTATATTTGCAGGATAAAGAAACCGGAAAAATGACTCATGTTTTAGACGCAGCCAATTTTGAGGTAAAAGAGGCCTTCCGTACCGTATACTACGATGGAGAGTCAGCATATGCCCTGATAAAGGCCTATGATATTACCGGTAATAATGCTTATCTTGATGCTGCAAGACGGAGTATTGATTATTTTATAAATAAGAATTACGTGGTATACAGAGATCATTGGCTGGCTTATGCAATGAATGAGTTTACCAGGTTTGTACATGAAGAAAAGTATTATACATTTGCACTCAGAAATGCATGGGAGAATCGCGAGAGGATTAGAAAACAACAAACCTCATATCATACTTATCTTGAATTATTGATGGAAACCTATGACATCTACCTGAGAATAAAAGAACAGAACATTTCAGTGGATTATATAAATCAGATTGATGAGGATGAATTTGTTGAGATTATCAAGCACAGGGCATTTCATATGCTGGATGGATATTTTTATCCGGAATATGCGATGTATATGGAAAGGCCGGATAAAATTCTTGGTTCATTCTTTGTACGTCACGATGATTTCAGGGCGCGAATTGATGACAACCAGCACTTTATTGATGGCTATGCCAAGTATTATAAGTTAATTTTGCATAATGGAGAATGATTGCTATATGTGGAGAATGAAGAATAATGATTTGGAAGCTCGTATTGGGATTCCGGATGGCTTTAAGGTAAAAGGGGGAGATGGCAGAGCCATTTCTTCCTGGAATGAAGTGAAAAATGCAGACGGTTATATTCTGTCTTATTACAGAGCCGGTGAACCGGAGCTGTGCATTAAAACCAGGTATTCACAAAAACCGGAGAAAACCATTCTGGGTTTTCGAAACGGGGTGGAATATCTTGCGGATGTGTGTGCATATCAATTTTGTGACGGTGTGGAAATCAGGGGGAACAAATCGGATAAAATTCCATTTGTACCTGTTTCAATGAAATTAAAGGCTCAAAATGTCATTTGCTTATCTGAAAATGAATCGAAAAAAATAGAAGTAGAATACAAAAATACCATTCCTTCCGTTAGTTTTGAATCGGTGGATGAAGATGTTGCTGCTGTGGATGAAGATGGGATGGTGACCGCCAGAAAAAAGGGCATGACGGAAGTCATCAGCCAAATGGAGAATGGAGAATGTACAAAAACCCGGATCGTGTGCGGCCGCGACCTATCGAGAACACGGGAATCAGATGCCATGATCATGCTGATGGGAGATCTGATGTGTGCGGTAAATCATCAGCGTATAGTCCAAAATAAGGAATTTGATTTTACAGGTTCGTTTGACGATATCAGCACGATTATTCAAAAGGGAGATTTGGCAATTGGTGTACTGGAAACCATGTGTGATGATCATTCTCCGTATGAATGCGAAGAACTGAGAACTTCATCCGGAAGTCCTAATTGTAATTCACCTTCAACCTTTATCGGAGCTGTAAAGGATGCGGGCTTTGATGCATTGGTTACAGCAAATAACCATAACTGCGATACGGGGGCTGGAGGATTGAAAAATACAGTTTCGTTGATCAGAAGTAATGGTATGCAAAACATAGGAACACTTAATGATAATCCGGTTTATTTTTCCGTTAAGGGGATAAAAATTGCCGTGATTGCTTTGTGTATGATTAATAATGGACACGAAGCTAAAATGAATTTGTGGATGGAGGAGCTTGGCCGGTACAAAACAGAATTATTTAAACAGTATGTTGATGAGGCAAGAAAAAATCACGCGGAATTCATTATTGCATATCAGCATTGGGGAAAGATGAATTCCTCTGAGATAAAATCCGCTCAAAGAAAAACGGCGGAAGAAATGGCAGAAGCAGGAGCTGATCTGATTGTTGCATCGCATCCTCATTTGATGCAGAATTATGAAATACTTACCACCTCCGATGAAAGAATGGTGCCATGCGCTTATTCATTGGGAAATTTTCTCACATCAATGAATGAATTCAGTGAAAACAGACTCGGTGCGGTTATGTGCTGTAAACTGCATAAGAGTCCGAAGGGTAAAGTGTCGTCTGCAATATCGTTTATTCCGACAATAAGCAGAGACGATGCTTCCTGTGGTATAAAGATAGGAATTGCCGGTGGAAAAGAGAGGGAAAGAATTGCGGAGCTCCTGTCAGAGAATGCCCGGATGATACCCTCAGTGCCGGAGCCGGACGTGATGCTGCAGGGCTCTGTTGTGTTGAAAAAAATATTTTCTTATTTGCCGGAGTGCCGGATAAATCAGGATGCGTGTATTATTTCCCAGTTATCCATACTGAACGGTAAAAAACAGGAGTTGAAGGAACGGTGTGCAGAGCGGGTAAGGATAGATATAGAAAAAGACCTTGAACAGTGCCTTTCAAAAAACCGGGCAGAATATATGATAGTTGATTTTTATGCTGCTGCAGCAATTTCTCTTTATAAAATGGATGATAATTATTACACGGCCTCCGATGCTTTTGTTTTATCTGATTTTTACAAAACAAATAAAGACAAATTTGAGAAACAGACACCTCCGTTTAGTGAAAGCTTCTGGAAAGAACAGATTAGGAAATATGCCGGACTTTTACTGAAATATTATCCTAAAGAAAAGATTGTATTAGTTCGACTGAGCTTTTCTGAGACACTGGTAGTAAAGGGAGAGATGAGAAACGGTAAAAACAGGAGCGCCTTAAATAATCGTATCAGGGAGCTGGAGAGCTATTTTATTTCTATTGTGAATCCGGTCGTTATTGATATAGCAGGGCATTATTTCGGAGATGCACAGTCCACCTCGCCGTCTGCATTTGAGGAACATTTTTATCTGGATACTGCCCATAAGCTGAGAGATATTTTTGAAAGTAAGAGTCATCAATTTTATTATTCTGAAGAGAATCAGGAATTCAGAATGGATAGAATATTAAAGTATTATGATAATCTGATGGCGCGCGGCTATCAAAACAGAATGCTTAATCAGGAGCAATTGGCAGATAAAATCATCATGTATTCGTCTAAGGAATTTATCCGGTCACATTACCATGGAATAATGGAGTTGATGAAACACCATGTGGCAGACCTTGAAGAAGCCGTACTTTATCTGGAAGAAAACGAAATGAATAAGGAGCTGCTGAGTGCAGCCAAAGCAATTCAGATGATTATAGAGAAGGAGCTTTCCGGGTCTTATGAATGTTATCGGATATTATTCATGTGGAAAATGCAGATTCTGAAGGAGATGGCATTACAGCTCTCGGAAATGGTCGGCTTCAGTGTTTGTGAGGACGAGTGTGAAATTCTCTTTCTGATAAAAAATAATGGGAAAGCCCTGGAGCAATTTTTATCCGCTAACCACAAAATAAAGGTGGATATCTGGGGAAGCTGTATTTCCAGGGAGATAATGAATCGAAATAAGCAGGATATAGTGGTGAATAAATATATCTTCAAGCAGCCGCATTTACTTGCCTTTGAAGCTCCGGTTCCATGTGATGTTCCGAAGGATAACAGTTTATTTGAGAACAATTCCTGGCGAAGAAGGACCATTGAAGAAGCATTCCGGCATTCGGGGATAGATGTCCTGAAAGCATCATCAGCTGACTGGATCGTGATAGATTTTTATGATTTGATCTGTAATGCCGTAATGTTCAGGGGACAATTGTGGGAAATAGATGATTTTGTTCAAAGAACCGGATTTTATAAGCAGGTATCAGGAGAATGCAGCCGGAATACATATTTCTTTGAAAACTATGATATGGAATATGCCGGTGAACAAATGACAAGGCTTGCCCGGTTTTTGCTCGGAAAATATGGAGAAAACATAATTCTTATAAAGACAGATCTGAAGGATACCTATATTGATCTGGATGACAGGCTGCAAAAGTTAAACAGCGGAAGCGAAGATCTGGAAAAGAGAAAGCAGGCAATTTTGCAATATGAAAAGATGTTTGAGGATTTGACGAAATGCTATGTGATCGATATTTCAAAGCATTATTTTGCGTCGGATAAATTTCCGCTTGGTGGTGCTCATATTGTCCATTATGAGGATGAGTTTTATAATCAGTCATGCTCCATATTAATGCAGATTTTTTCGGGATCCGGGCGTAAATACTATGATGAGGCGGATGACAGGTACCTGTTTATGAGAGACCAGAGGCTGAATCGCGGTTAGTATATGAAGGGAGAATCGTGCGATAAAAGATGGTTCATATTGCTGCTGATGATACTCATTACCGTCCGGATCACTGGTTGTGAGAATTCATACGCTTGCAGATGTAGCAGTTCAGCCGTGCCTATTCATAAGCTGCCGGAAACGGTTGACAGATGAATTATGGTGTGTGATACTTTGAAATAAAAACAGACATAAGAGGAAATACTACCAAAGAAAAAGGTCTGTGCAAAGAAAGGATATCGAAAATGATACAGACAGTTTTACTATTTATTCTGGGACTTATTCTGATCTGTCTTGGGGGTGACCGGTTAGTGGATGCGGCAGTAGCAATTGCCAAAAAGCTGGGGATTCCGGAGATTGTTGTAGGAGCAACCATAGTAAGTCTCGGTACCACCCTTCCTGAAATTCTGGTATCCACAACGGCAGCATTTGATGGATCTGCCGCAATCGCAGCAGGAAATGCATTTGGCTCGATCATCTGTAATACGGCATTGATTGCCGGGCTGACACAGACGATTCGCCCATCAAAGAAGATTGAGGCAGCGGCAATCCGGTGGAGAGGGATTTTCTTCTTTGCGGTATTGATCGGCATGAACCTGTATGCTTATCTTACACAGAAATTCAATCGTCCGGCAGGTATTGTGCTGATCCTGCTGTTTGCGGTGTATGCGTATCTTAATATTAAGAAGGCTGGATCTGAGGGCGAAGAGAGTGAGAATGGAGAGGATGGGAAGAAAGAAGGAGGCCCGATCTGGAAGCATCTGCTTGTTCTTGTGATATGTGCCGTGTTTCTTTATTTTGGTGCTAATCTGCTCGTGGATAACGGTATTCTGATTGCGGAAGCCCTCGGTGTGCCGGAGCGTGTCATTGCGGTTACATTTATTGCACTTGGAACTTCCCTGCCGGAACTGGTGACGTCCCTGGTTTCGATTATTAAGGGCTATGGAAATGTCGGACTTGGCAATATCGTTGGAGCCAATATCCTGAATATGCTTCTGGTAATTGGTATTCCTTCTGCAATTGCAGGTATTCCATTGGAACGATCCACGGTCTTGATCGACATGCCGCTTGCCTTGCTTGTTATGGCAGTGCTGCTGATACCGATTCTGATTCGGAAGAAATCCTCCAGGGTGCAGGGAATTGCATTACTTGCCATATATGCGGCATATTGTGTTGCTTCTTTTATATAATTTATAGGAAGGCGCTTCGCTTATAACAAAGATCCGGTAATGCCTGGTGTGCAGGCATTACCGGATCTGTATTATAGCGGAACTGTTTGGACGGAGAATGTCGAAAGGGGTTGCGAAAATGAAAACAACGTATTAAAATAATAAAAATGTAATAGAAATTTTATAGAAATTTAATTTTTACGGAGTGAATCAATTAGGAATGCAATATACGAGAGAAACCGCAATTGCACGGTTAATAAAAAGCTTCAGTTCCTGCTATGACATTCATCCGGTCGAAGATGACCGGAACCCAATCACAGCTCGCTGTGATTTTTTTGAGCATTCAGGAAGATATGTGATATCGAAAAAGGCTGAATTGTGGACAGCAGACAACGAAGAATTTCTTTATCTGATAAATATTCCGCATTTAACATGTGAACTGTATGAGAAGTGGCGCGATTATGTACATGCGGATGGGATGGAAAGGCTCCACATCGGGCCGGGACATATGTCTTCTTTTATTACACCTGTTTTTATCTGTGACACGTGTGAGGAGGACGCAAGACGGGCATTGAAGAAATGCCGCATTTCCAAAAGTTTTCATTTTTCACTGCATGGCTGGATGGATCATCATACGGCTCTGGTGGAGCTGTCAACAGGACAGATTGACGCGAATCCGGGCGGCCGTCATACAGCGAAATTTTTGAAAAAAGTACTATATTCATCAAGAATGAAGGGAGATAAGTAACATGAACTCATTAGTACTTCTTCTGATCTGCGTTGCCATTCTGGTAATCGGCTATATCTTTTACGGTGGCTGGCTGTGTAAACAGTGGGGCGTAGGCGAAGGAAACAAAGAAACACCTGCACATACTATGGAAGACGGTGTGGACTATGTACCGGCAAAGGCTCCGGTTCTGATGGGACATCATTTTTCATCCATCGCAGGCGCTGGTCCTATTACAGGACCGATTGGTGCAGCAATTTTCGGATGGCTGCCCGTAGCCCTCTGGATTTTAGTTGGAGGAATTTTCTTCGGTGGTGTACATGACTTTGGTGCGCTTTTTGCTTCTGTCCGCAATAAAGGTATGTCCATTGGCGAAATTATTTCTACTAATATGAGCAAACGTGCAAAGAGACTGTTTATCATTTTCTCTTATCTGACACTGATCCTTGTGGTAGCTGCATTTGCTTCTATTGTAGCAACTACCTTTGGTGCAGTATATGATGAGAGTGGTGCAGTAGATATGGTTAAATCTGCGACTCCTGCATCGGTAGCAATGATTTCCCTGCTCTTTATTGTTGTGGCTATTATATTTGGTTTCTGTGTATACCGTCGCAATATGCCGATGGGAATTGCTTCCGTAATCGGTGTACTTGCAATCGTTGCAATTATGGCAATCGGCATGAATTTCCATCCGCTTTACCTTTCCACCAAGACCTGGATGTGGATTGTTGGACTTTACATTGCCATTGCTTCCGTAACACCGGTATGGATTCTGCTTCAGCCGCGTGATTATCTAAGCTCCTTCTTATTATATGCAATGCTTGGCGTAGCAGTATTTGGTGTCATTGTAGCACATCCTACCTTTGACTCCAGCTTCCCTGCATTTGGCGGATTTGCAGTAGACAATGGCAACGGTACACAGTATCTGTTCCCGGTATTGTTTACAACTGTTGCATGTGGTGCAATTTCCGGTTTCCATTCACTGGTTTCTTCCGGAACGACCTCCAAGCAGCTGGATAAGGAAACGGACGCTAAGCCGATCGCTTACGGTGGTATGTTATTAGAGTGTGTACTTGCCGTACTTACTCTTTGTGCAATCGGATATGCATACAAGTGGAATGCAGCAAATCCGGACAACGCTTTAGTTGGTGCAACCGCAATCTTTGGTGGTGGTATCGCCCACATGATCGATGACATTATTCCGGGAAGCTACAAGATTTTAAATTCCTTACTGGTATTAACTTATTCCGCATTCTGTCTGACCTCCCTGGATACGGCAACACGTCTTGCACGTTTCATGTTCCAGGAGTTCTGGCTTGAACCCGGACAGACACCGAAGGATATCAAGGGTGGATTCAGGAAGGTTATGGTAAATCCGTACTTTGCAACCATCCTTACCGTAGTTCTCGGTATCTTGCTTGGTATGACCGGATATGCAAAGATCTGGGGTCTGTTTGGTGCAGCCAACCAGCTTCTTGCAGGTATCGGACTTCTTGCTGTAGCTACATGGCTTGGCAATGCAGGAAAGAATAACAGAATGTTCTTAATCCCGATGGCATTCATGATCGTAGTAACCATCGCTTCCTTAGCAATCACGGTGAAGAACCAGATCGGTATGATTGCAGCAGGCGGAGCTGACTGGGGTCCTTATGCACAGACCATTTTAGGTATTCTGTTAATTGTCCTTGCAGTCGTTCTGGTAATCGAAGGTGTACAGACACTGAAGAATCAGAAGGGCAAAAAGGTAAATGCATAGACTCTGATTTGAACTTATTGATAAACTGAATTTCAGAGGCAGATTTTTAAAGAGACATTCGTGATGGATGTCTCTTTTAATTTACAGAAAATGGTCATGCAATTCGTTGTTCTACATGGATTTTGCAGGCAGAATACAAGTTTAGCACTTGAATTATGCGCTTTATATAGTTATAATATAACTTATATGAATATACAGGAGGAGAGGCATAGTGAAAAACAAAATTGACAAAATGTTAAGAGACAGACCCATCAAGGATAAATTAAAGCTGGTGTTCCGGATGGTAACGATTTCCTTTTTATTACTTGTTGTTGTATCTCTTGCAGAGATGGTTATGAGTAAGAATATTCCGGGGATTATCGTGATTTTAGTACTTGCCATTTTAGGGATAGCATTTAATGCCTATGTAATGAAGAGACTTGCAGCATTACTGGTTGCACCGATTGAGAGTCTGGTGGTGGCGGCAGAGAAGATTTCCCAGGGAGATTTTGAAATTGGAACTCCGTATGAAGCAGAGGATGAGTTAGGTGGTCTTTCCGATACCTTCGAGACAGCAGCAGGTGTATTAAAGAAGGTGGTTTCCGATCTGTTAATGATCGTAGAGAGTTTTTCAGTAGGTAACTTCAATGTCAGAAGCAGCTGCCCGGAGGCTTATGTCGGACAGCTACGCAGTGTACTGGATAAATTGAATGAAATGGTAGTGAAGATCAGTGAGACCATGCATGGCATTCAGGAATCCGGTGAACAGGTATCTGCAGGAAGTGGTCAGCTGGCAGAGAGTGCACAGGATATTGCGGAAGGTGCAACGAACCAGGCAGCAGCCGTAGAAGAACTGGTAGCTACCGTGGATGAAGTAACCAATCAGGTATTAGAGAATACGAAATCTACCGATATTGTCCATGACAAGGCGAAACAGGTTGGCATTGAAGCCAGCAACAGCCAGAAGAAGATGGATGAACTAGTAGAAGCAATGAAGAAGATTAATACAACCACACAGAATGTTGAGAAGATCATTGCAGATATTGAGAATATTGCATCCCAGACCAATTTACTTTCCTTAAATGCTTCGATTGAGGCGGCACGTGCAGGAGAAGCAGGACGTGGATTTGCCGTTGTTGCTGACCAGATCAGACAGCTTGCAGAGGAAAGTGCGAATTCTGCAGTAGAATCCAAGAAGCTGATTGAGCAGTCCTTAAATGAAGTGGAGGATGGCAATAAGGTAACGAAGGAAACCGGAGAAGCTATGAAGAAGGTTATGGATGAGCTGGATAAGATTATTCAGGAAGTAGCTAACATCCGTACCGCATCTGACAGACAGGCTAAATCTGTAGAAGAGATCCGTAAGGGTGTGGAAGACATCAACGATGTTATCCAGTCCAATTCTGCAGCAGCAGAGGAAACTTCTGCTACGAGCGAAGAACTGGCAGCATCTGCCTCTACTTTAAGTGAGCTGTTAGAGAAGTTTGTTCTTCGTGATTAGCAGTACTGCGGGAATATGATGCTTGAGAAGATATACGCATAAACAATTCGGCAGCTTATGAACGGGTATGGCCGAACGGTTACTGTGAAAATGTAAAATGAAATCCCGGTGAGAGAAATTCTTGCCGGGATTTATTTTTGCTTTGCAACACCACTCGCGCGCGAACTCTTTATTTAGATCGTACACATAAGTTTTTGTAACATTGTGTGAGTGCGTATGTTACATGGAAACCTGAAAGCGAAATTCTCCGTTGCTGACGGAGAAACCATATACACCGCCGTATTTTTCAATAATAGAAATCATGCTGATGACACCAATTCCGTGATTGCTCTTATGGGAAACGGGGATCTTATTCTCGAAGACCGGTTCCATGGAGTAGGTGTTGATCATATTAATACAGAGGCGGTTGCTTTTTTCGTAGATTTTAAGTTTGATGTAGGCATTGTCCGGGTGTTCCATCTGCTCACAGGCGTGAATGGCATTTTCGAATGCATTTCCAAGCAGACTGCATAAATCCATAATCTGGAAACGGGTGAAGTCTGTTGCCGTAATCCGGATGTCAGTTTGTATATTACCTGCAGAAGCTTTGTCTGCATAAAAAGAGAGAATCAGGTTTAATGGTTCATTCGCTGAGTACCGTGTGAACCGGCTGCGCTCCAAATCATCATAGATTTCATTGATATAGTTGAGAGCAGTTTCTTTCCGATTCTCCTGAATGCAGGATTGCAGGAAGTTCATGTGATGCCGCAGATCGTGGCGGTAAATTGCTGCCTGTTGCTCGAATTTCGAAAGCTGGGCGATTTCCTTCTGAGCCTGTGTAGTAGCTGCGGTGAGGAGGACATTTGCCTGCTGGGCTTTATGTGTCTGGCTGGAAAATTCAAGGGAAAGCATGGAGAATATAAAGTACAGTATAACGATTGCACTGTCCATGAATTCCACAACAACGGCGCCTCCAGTGTAAAGCAGATCGGTATATACCGTAAAGGAGTATTCCAGAATATAATATATAATGGGCAATAGCATGAACAGACTAAGAAGCATCTTACTTTCATGCTGCAAGCGGGTGATACAGGGGGCAACATAACGGATAATCAAAAGCAGGAGCGGAATCGTGATCAGGATGGCGCCAATATTGGAAACCATAGGATCGTTGCCTGCAAAGGAAGCGATCAGCGTACCGAACCATTTACGCGGTGTACAGAACAGGTAGGCTGCGAGCACGGCGATGATGGAAATATAGGTGTTCCTGTGGCACACAAAGCGGATCAGCAGAATTAAGGGCAGATGGATAAGAAGCGGATAGCATTTATAGACAACGGTCTGACCAAGCAGCAGATAGCATACAAGCTGTATGGCGCTGAATCCGGGCAGTGTCAGGGCATAGAGCCGGTGGTGTTCTTCAAACGGAAGATCTGCCATATAAAAAGCAGCAATGATTCCGAAGAATAAAACAAAGGCATAATTGATCAAATTTGCAATGTCAGCAGCGTTCATCCTAAAATATCCTCCATCTGATAGGCCAGATAATATTCCTTGATTTCAACTAACCGGCGCTGGGCTAAGGGAATGATCTGTCCGGTCTGCATCTGAATATCAGTATTTCCAATGGTACTGATATAACTCATGTTTACGAGGAACGATCGGTGCGGAAGAAAAAATTCCCGGTTTTTAAGCAGATCTTCACAGACGGAAGAAAAGCGTCCGGTACATTCTAAGACTTCTCCATTTTCCAGATGGTACAGAATACGGCGCTCCTGCGCTTCCGCATATACAATCTGGGACAGCCGGATCTTACGGATTCCGATGGAGCTTCGCAGAACCACATACTTTTCCTGCCTGAGAGACGCTTCTTCTAAAAGCTCGTCAAGGGAAGCAGCAAGGAGCTCTGTGGAAACCGGCTTTAAGAGATAGTTACTCGCTTTCACCGAATAGCTTTCAACAGCAAATTCCGGTGAAGAGGTCAGAAAAATAATATGGGCAGCACGGTCAAAGCTGCGGATTTCTTTCGCCAGTTCGATTCCGTTAAGAGCAGGCATTAAGACATCAAGCAGATAAAGGTCAAACTCACCGGGGGCGGTATTGGCCAGTTCGGTACTGCTTGAAAAGGACCTGCAGTTAAACGGAAGATTTTTGCTCTTAAAATATTCTTCTATAAAAGTTGAAATGTTCTGTAATTCGATTGGATCATCATCACAAATGGCAATTCGCATGTTGAGGCCTCTTGGGGGATTTTTATTTGTTCATATCACTCACATGCCCGTGCTTCGCACTATCTGCCCGTCTTCGCCGGGCGCATGCTCGTTAATAAGCGCATGAAAAACAAATGCCTCCAGAGGAGGCGCTTGTTTTTCTTCTGCGCTTATTACATTATAACATGGAGCGGGAGAACCCGCATATCCCAATAATCTGTAATTCATGTCGAAAAATCTGTAATTCACGTAATCTGTCCCACAAAGAGAGAATTTTGATGTAAAATAATAATCGTAAGTAAAAGGTTTAGGGGATATATATAAATGAGAATACCCTTCCTGAGTGACCCATCTGTATACGCAGAGGATCACTCGGAAAGGGTATTTTCCTGTCCGGAAGCGGATTTACGAATTGACTTTTGGAGTGTTAAGAGCGATGGGAAGAAAGTAATGGAGGGTCTTGCGTTCCGTATAGGGAAAGGATATACTTATCATATATGCTATAAATGAAAAACAACGATACGGGGGTACTGGCATGGAGCATAATACAAGTTTTATGGATCAGAAGAGAAAAGAGAGTATGAACAGCTTCCCGATTTCCAGTGCGGAGGATATGCGGCTGGTTGTAGAGTACATGGAAGAACTGGAAGGGAAGGACGAAGCAAAGCAGAAGGAGCAGTCCTCACGTATGGATGAACTGACCAGCGTATTTGCGAATGATTATTTTGAAAAAAGAATGCAGATTGTGGACCGGTCCGAAGTTGTTCCGGTAGCAGTAATTGAAATTAACATCAACGACTGGAAGTATGCAAACGATCATTACGGAGATGAAGAAAGTGACCGTCTGATCCGGATTATTGCGGATATCGTACGGGAAGAGGCAAACCCTTATTTTGTAATCGGTAGAATTGACGGAGATGTATTCGGAGTTCTGATTCCGATGGTAGAAGGGGGAGAAGCGGAGGATTATGCACGCAGAATTAAGGAACGATGCGTAAACTATGAGGATGAGAAGCTGGCACCGTCTGTGGCAATCGGTATTGTGTATAAGAATAATATCGAGCAGTCGGTACAGGATCTGTTTTCCGATGCACAGTATGAGATGTTCGAGGATAAGCTTGCCATGAAACAGGAACCGGGCTACCGGGAACGTCTTGAGGGCAAGGAAAAGTAATATTAATATTAAAAGTTATTGAGACAGATGACCAGTAAAAGAAAGTGGTCATCTGTTTTTATTTTCTATATAATTTGTTCACAAAGTTTTTATAAATTAAACACATTTGATACAAAAAAGTAAGAAAATAAGAGAAAACGTGAGATATTACAAGAAAAAGAGATATATAGAATTGTGATAGAATTTGCAAAGGAAGGCATATAAATTTAATATATGATTTAGATGTTAGCACTCAGTATAAATGAGTGCTAATAAGACAAAGGAACATAGAGATTTTTAAGATATAACAAGGAGGCAGTAAATCATGAAATTAGTACCATTAGCAGACAGAGTTGTTCTGAAACAGTTAGTTGCAGAAGAAACCACCAAATCCGGCATCGTATTACCCGGACAGAATAAGGAAAAGCCCCAGCAGGCAGAAGTTATTGCAGTAGGCCCCGGCGGAGTTGTAGACGGAAAGGAAATCAAGATGGAAGTAAGGGTTGGAGATCAGGTTATTTACTCCAAATATGCAGGAACTGATGTAAAGATCGAAGATGAGGAATATATCATTGTAAAACAGAGTGATATTCTTGCAGTGATCCAGTAAGAAGCGTCTGTTTAAGAAGCTTTGTTTAAAATTTCAGTAGTTAAGAAGTATTTCTGAAGTGCTTCTTAAGAAGTATTTCAATCAAAAGGCATTTCATTATGGAAATGAAAGAGAAATAATTTAGTAGATTTTCAGGAGGAAAAAATCATGGCAAAGGAAATTAAATATGGGGCAGAAGCCCGTGCAGCATTAGAAGCCGGTGTTAATCAGTTAGCTGACACCGTAAGAGTAACACTTGGACCTAAGGGAAGAAACGTAGTTCTGGATAAGTCCTATGGCGCTCCGTTAATTACAAACGATGGTGTTACCATTGCAAAGGAAATCGAATTGGAGGATGCATTTGAAAACATGGGTGCACAGCTTGTGAAAGAAGTAGCAACCAAGACAAACGATGTTGCCGGTGATGGTACAACAACAGCAACCGTACTTGCACAGGCAATGGTCAATGCAGGTATGAAGAACCTGGCAGCAGGCGCTAACCCGATTATCCTTCGTAAAGGTATGAAGAAAGCAACTGACTGTGCAGTAGAAGCCATCGCAAAGATGAGCTCCAAGGTAAACGGTAAAGAGCATATTGCAAGAGTAGCAGCTATTTCCGCAGGTGATGAGGAAGTTGGTAAGCTTGTTGCAGATGCAATGGAAAAGGTATCCGGAGACGGTGTTATTACCATTGAAGAAAGCAAGACCATGATGACCGAGCTTGACCTGGTAGAAGGTATGCAGTTCGACAGAGGATATATTTCCGCATACATGGCAACCGATATGGATAAGATGGAAGCGGTTCTTGACAATCCATATATCCTGATTACCGATAAGAAGATCTCCAACATTCAGGAAATCCTTCCTCTGTTAGAGCAGATCGTACAGTCCGGTGCAAAGCTTTTAATTGTTGCAGAAGATGTAGAAGGCGAAGCACTTACCACTCTGATCGTAAATAAATTACGTGGTACCTTCAATGTTGTTGCTGTTAAGGCACCCGGTTATGGTGACAGACGTAAGGCAATGCTTGAGGATATCGCAATTCTGACAGGTGGTCAGGTAATCAGTGAAGAGCTTGGTCTTGATCTTAAGGAAGCTACCATGGCTCAGTTAGGCCGTGCGAAATCTGTTAAGGTTCAGAAGGAAAATACCGTTATCGTTGATGGTGAAGGTGATAAGGAGGCAATTGCAGCTAGAATCAGCCAGATCAAGAAACAGATCGAAGAAACCACTTCTGATTTTGATAAAGAAAAATTACAGGAAAGACTTGCAAAGCTTGCAGGCGGCGTAGCAGTTATCCGTGTAGGTGCTGCAACCGAAACCGAAATGAAGGAAGCAAAGCTTCGTCTCGAAGATGCACTTGCAGCTACCAGAGCCGCAGTAGAAGAAGGTATCATCTGTGGTGGTGGTTCCGCATATATCCATGCGTCCAAGGAAGTTGCAAAGCTTGCTGACAGCCTTGAAGGTGATGAAAAGACCGGTGCCCAGATCGTATTAAAGGCACTGGAAGCTCCTCTGTTCCACATTGCTGCAAACGCAGGACTGGAAGGAAGCGTTATCATCAACAAAGTAAAAGAATCTCCTGTAGGAACAGGATTTGATGCATTAAAAGAAGAATATGTGGATATGGTTGCTGCAGGTATTCTTGATCCTGCCAAGGTAACAAGAAGCGCACTTCAGAACGCAACAAGCGTAGCTTCCACCTTACTTACAACCGAATCCGTAGTTGCTTCCATCAAAGAAGATACCCCTGCAATGCCTGCAGGCGGCGCCGGAATGGGAATGATGTAAGCGTATAAACAGACGATGCGATAAAAATAAAGGTGTACCTCCCCAAGCTTGCTTGGAAGGAGGTACACCTTTTATTTTTATCATACCGCTGTAAGCGGTAGCCACATAAAGAGGTATCACCTCTTTATGTGGCTAAGCATCGGCCTGTTTATACGCTTACATCTATGTGAGTCTAAGCATCGGTCTGATTACACGCTTACATCTATATACAAAATCAAAAAGGGTACTTGTTTTTTCAAGTACCCTCATGTATAATTTACTCAGAAAGTGAATCGGATGTAACTCCGATTTGCCCTCAGCGAATTAATGATTATCTAAAGAAATAGACATCCTCACTTTGGACGGTATGGGATGTTTATTTCTTTTTATTATGATTGTCTATATAAGACAGAGCCGCGAAAACTACTAACAATAAGGTAAGTACTTCTATTGTGTTCATAGGGCATCACCCTCCTTTGTAAACTAGAGGGCATCTTATAATCGGAAAATCACATCCTGCTTTCTTTTCAACTATACTTGATCAGTATATCATAAACAGAACAAACGTTCAATCGAATTTGAGGATAGAATCTGCTTTCTTCACGGATTGACTACATTCATAAATAAATATATAATAATATGGATATTGCTAATAATAACAGATAAGTTAAAATCAGCAGGTAATTTTTACTAAAATGCCAAAGGGTGATGACATGACAGAAGAAAAGGATACCAGCAAGACAACTGCAGAACAGTCAAAGAGTGAAATGGTTTTCGATGATGGACGAATCGAATCCATTCAGGAATTTCAAAGTCCGGAGCAGTTATATCGGGATCTTATTTTGCGTGTGCGCAAATACCATCCCTCCGATGACATTTCCCTGATTGAGAAGGCATACCATGTGGCTTATCAGGCACATAAGGATCAGGTACGAAAGTCCGGAGAGCCTTACATTGTACATCCCCTGTGCGTCGCGATCATTCTGGCAGACCTTGAGATGGATCAGGAAACCATTGCTGCAGGACTTTTGCATGATGTGGTGGAGGATACCATTATGACCGGGGAAGAAATTGAGAAGGAATTCGGCCCGGAGGTAGCTCTTTTGGTAGATGGTGTCACCAAGCTGCAGAATCTGCATCTGTCAACCGATCAGGACGGCAAGCCCGACCGGCTGGAAATGCAGGCTGAGAACCTTCGTAAGATGTTCCTGGCGATGGCAAAGGATATCCGGGTAATTCTGATTAAGCTGGCAGACCGTCTTCATAATATGCGTACCCTGAAATACCAGAAGCCGGAGGCACAGCAGCGTATTGCAAGAGAGACACAGGAAATCTATGCCCCGATTGCACAGCGTCTCGGTATTTCCAAAATCAAAGTAGAATTGGATGATTTATCCTTAAAATATCTCGAACCGGAGGCGTATTACGATCTGGTAGATAAAATTGCAATCCGTAAAAGTGAACGTGAGAAATACATTCAGGATATCGTGGATGAAGTCAGCGAACACATTAAAAATGCCGGAATTGAAGCCCATATTGACGGTCGTATCAAGCACTTTTTCAGTATCTATAAGAAAATGAAGAACCAGAATAAATCCATTGAACAGATCTACGATCTGTTCGCGGTCCGTATTATTGTAAATACTGTCAAGGACTGCTATGCAGCACTCGGTGTCATTCATGAAATGTATAAACCGATCCCGGGGCGTTTCAAGGACTACATCGCCATGCCGAAGGCCAATATGTATCAGTCCCTTCATACGACGCTGATCGGGAAGAGCGGGCAGCCCTTTGAAATCCAGATCCGTACCTATGAAATGCATAAGGCTGCGGAATATGGTATTGCAGCACACTGGAAATATAAGGTTGCTTCCGATGGCAAGAAGATTGAGGATTCCGAGGAAGAGAAGCTGTCCTGGCTGCGTCAGATTTTGGAATGGCAGCAGGATATGTCTGATAACAAGGAATTCATGAACCTGTTAAAGAGCGATCTTGACCTGTTTTCCGACAGCGTTTACTGCTTTACCCCGACCGGGGAGGTAAAGAATCTGCCGGCAGGCTCTACGCCGATTGACTTTGCTTACAGCATTCACAGTGCAGTCGGCAATAAGATGATTGGTGCGAGGGTAAACGGAAAGCTCGTAACGATTGATTATGAGATCAAGAATGGTGACCGGGTGGAAATTATGACGTCCCAGAATTCCAAGGGACCAAGCCGTGACTGGCTGAATGTGGTAAAGAGTACACAGGCCAAGAGCAAGATCAACCAATGGTTTAAGAATGAATTCAAAGAAGAAAATATTGTCAAGGGACGTGAACTTTTACAGGCATACTGCAAGGCAAAGGTGATTGACACCAATGAGATCATGGTGCCGGAATACATGAATTCCATCATGAATAAATATGGTTTCCATGACTGGGAATCCGTGCTTGCCGCAGTAGGACACGGAGGATTAAAGGAAGGGCAGATTATTAACAAGATGCTCGAACTTTATGAAAAGGATCACAAGAAGGAACTGACCAATGAGGAAGTTCTGGCGGCAGTTGCGGAGAATGACCAGCAGAAGAACATTCCGCACATGAGATCCAAGAGCGGTATCGTGGTAAAAGGAATGCATGATCTGGCGGTACGTTTTTCCAAGTGCTGTCTGCCGGTTCCCGGAGACGAAATCGTTGGTTTTGTAACGAGAGGACGCGGCGTTTCTATTCATCGTACCGACTGCATTAATATCATTAATCTTCCGGAGATGGAAAGAGTGCGTCTCATTGATGCCGAATGGGAAGACAATGCGAAGGATGCCGTAGATGAGAAGTATATTGCGGAAATTAAGATTTATGCAATGAACCGGAACGGACTTCTTGCAGATATTACGAAGATTCTTACCGAGAAGAACATCAGCATCCGGAGTCTTAATACGAGAGTGAATAAACAGGGTTATGCAACACTTGCTATTGCATTTGAAATCAACAGCAGGGAACAGCTGAATACGCTGGTGGATAAATTACGCAGCATTGAAAGTGTGATGGATATCGAGCGAACCACGGGCTGATGAAACTGGTAATGAAACAGGTAATGAGACGGTTTGGAAAGGAAGCTTATGGCAGAGTTAAAGGTTGATAAATTTACATTAGGTGTGTGTGAGACGAATTTTTATTATGTATATGAAGAAGGAAAGAAGGATGTGATTGCCTTTGATCCGGCTGACCGGGGAGAGCTTCTGTATCAGCAGCTTACGGTGAAAGGCTTTCACGTGGCGGCAATCTGTCTTACCCACGGACATTTTGATCATATCTGGGGTGTGGAAGGCTTGAAAAAGTGCAGTGGTGCCCGCGTATATGCCTATGAAGGTGAAAAAGAGCTGTGTGAAAGCGATTCCTTAAATGTTTCACGGGACGTAGGAAGACCATGTACGGTTACCCCGGATGTTCTTTTGAAGGATGGACAAAAGGTTGAAATTGCCGGGATGCAGTTTCAGGTGATTGCAACGCCGGGACATACGAAGGGGAGCTGCTGTTATTATTTTGAAGAAGCCGGGGTGCTGCTTAGTGGTGATACACTGTTTCAGGATTCCGTGGGAAGGACGGATCTTCCGACAGGCAGCATGAGCGCACTCGTGAGATCTGTCCGCGAGAAGCTCATGGTACTTCCCGATGATGTGACCGTATATCCGGGACATGGGGAATGTACCAGCATCGGACATGAGAGAAAATATAACGCATTTCTTTAGTCGAAATGAGAAGAGGAAGAGATGAGCAATTTATTAAGTGTAATCGTAAATCAGAATGGATATGAATACGATATCCATTCTCTGGTAAAAGCATTTTATCCGGCACAGGACGTCAAGGTCTTTGTGCCGGATTCTGATGAAAAGGATATTGTGAGCTCCGATGAAGGACTTCCGGATCTGAAAATTGATTTTGAACCGGAAATGATCCGCATGAGCATTGTGGATGGTGGCAGGGGAAGAACGGATTTTGGCGGATATAAGGTAGAGCTGGAAGACGGCATGGATCGGCCGCACATCAAGAACTGCTTAAAAAAACTGATTTACACAGCACTTTCCGAGCATACCGGCAGGCAGCTTCCCTGGGGAACCCTGACCGGAATCCGCCCGACGAAGATTCCGATGACGATGATGGAGGAGGATGTTTCGGATGAGGAGATCATGCAGTATATGCAGGATACGTACCTCATCAGTAAGGAGAAGGGAGAGCTTGCCATTGAAATTGCCCGCAGGGAAAAGGCTCTGCTTGATACCCTTCATTATGAAGACGGATACAGTCTTTACATTGGGATTCCGTTCTGCCCGACCACTTGTCTGTACTGTTCCTTTACCTCTTATCCGATTTTTTCCTGGGAAAAGAGGGTATCGGAGTACTTAACGGCACTGGAAAAGGAAATTGACTTTGTAAGCAGCTTTTATCGGGATAAGATTCTGGATACGATTTATATTGGAGGGGGCACGCCGACCACATTGAAGGCACCGGAGCTGGAATGTCTTCTTTCTTATATTGAAGCCAAGCTGGATCTGTCCCATCTGCAGGAATTCACGGTTGAAGCAGGAAGAGCGGACAGCATTACAAGAGATAAGCTGGAGGTTTTAAGGAAGCATGGAGTTACCAGGATTTCCGTGAATCCGCAGACCATGAACCAGAAAACCCTCGATCTGATCGGCAGACGCCACACCGTGGAGCAGGTAAAGGAAGCATTTGCCCTTGCAAGAGAGGTCGGATTTACCAATATTAATATGGATATTATCTTAGGACTCCCGGAAGAGACAGAAGCAGAGGTGCACCATACCATCGATGAAATTGTGGCGATGCAGCCGGACAGTCTGACCGTGCATTCCCTTGCCATCAAACGGGCATCAAAGCTCAGTCAGTGGATTGAGGAAAAGGGAATTTCCATGCTGAACAATACAGAGGAAACCATGAAGATTGCCATGGAGGGGGCAAAGCAGCTCCGGATGGTTCCATATTACCTCTACCGCCAGAAAAACATGTCCGGCAACTTTGAAAATGTCGGCTATGCGACGGAGGGTAACTTTGGGATCTATAATATTCTGATCATGGAGGAGAAACAGACCATCGTAGCTCTTGGCGCAGGTTCCATCACCAAGCGGGTTTATCCGGACGGACGGATTGAAAGATGCGATAATGTCAAGGATGTGGGACTTTATATTGAGAAGATTGAAGAAATGATGGAACGGAAGAGGAAGCTTCTTTCTGATCCATTAGAATGAGCAATGAGGAAACTGGAACTGTTTGTTTTTAAAAAGGACGAATTCATTTTGTAAAATGAGTTTGTTCTTTTTCTTTACAAATATAGCGGACAGGGATATAGTAATTATATTGAATTATAATTCTTACAAATGGTGTATTCTGAAAACATTGATTATACAAAATATCAAAAACTAATTCCTAATAAAAAGTGAATATGGAACTTGTAAACAGAGAGTAAATCCGCTATACTATTGTGTATAAAACAATGCAGAATCGGAAAGGCGGTAGAAGGATGGAAGAAATGCAAAATCAGGAATTATGCATTCTGCTGGAAAGTATTCTTGCACTTCTTGAAACTGGTAATGTCGATCGGGCGAAAGAAATTTTACAGAATGCAATTAACAGAATGGATAAAGGATCCACAACCAGTGCGAAGGAATAGCAGTTAACTCTACGGAGCGTGGGTTCCGTTTCTGAATCGTTACCTCTATTATAAAGGTGTAAAAGGGAACCGGACGAATCAGGTGGAGGATGAGGTTATGGATCAGAAAAAGACAGGACAATTTATTGCTGCGCTTCGCAGGAACAGAAATATGACGCAGAGGCAGCTTGCAGAAAAACTGGATATCAGTGAAAAGACTATTTCAAAATGGGAATGTGGAGTTTCCCATAGTTAAAGATACCACACCAAATATGATGAACCCACGCTTATAC
>OGIE01001177.1_pt1 | contig 37762 bp, 35 predicted proteins | sample 1571581 | NCBI WGS metagenome assembly OGIE01 (sample SAMEA2582021, study PRJEB24529) | metagenome | biome: Human gut stool | place: China | collected 2011 | reverse complement strand
AAGCCTATCACAGCCCGGAAGCTGGGGGACGATTTTGACAAGGCTGCTGTCCTTGTCCTGCTTACGCAGAACGCCCACAGAGCCGCCGAACAGAGCAAAGCCATAGTGTACCTTTCACGAAAGAAATATCTCAACTCTACTATCATTCAACATCCAAAATGATATACTCGCTTGCCATTCGGTTGCTAAATGGCAGCGTTAGAGCGATAATGCTCTTAGCAATCACAGGAGGTCAAAATCAATGTTCAATATTGACAAGAAGAAATTTGGCGCATTTGTCGCCGCACTTCGCAAAGAAAAAGGAATCACTCAAAAAGAGTTGTCAGAACAACTCTGTATATCTGATAAGGCTGTAAGCAAATGGGAAACGGGAGTTAGCTTGCCCGATACCGTTCTATTGATCCCGCTGGCAAATCTGTTGGATGTTTCCGTTACGGAACTTTTGATGTGTGAGAAATTGCCGAACGATGATGTACTAAAACCTGATAAAGTTGAGGATATTGTTAAGACGGCAATCACTTATGCGGACGAAGCGCCCGAAAGAGCATATCATGTTAAAAGTAAGTGGATTGTCATTTATGGAATCTCACTTCTGATATGCGGCATCAGCACGTTTCTGAACTATACAACGGCAAAACCCTGTATGGATGCCTTGGTAACATTCGTACTCATGTGGGCAGTATTCGGCGCGTATTTTTGCTGCTTTGTGCGGACGAAACTTTCAAGGCTTTATGACGAAAACAATGTAAACATTTTCTATGATGGCCCGTTCCGTATGCATGTTCCGGGAGTTAACTTCAATAACCGTAACTGGCCGCATATTGTGCAAGCGCTTCGGTTGTCCTTGTGCCTGAATATGATCCTGCTTCCAATTCTCAATCTTCTGATAAGCAGTATGGCGGTAGCCGTATGGGAAAATATCGGGAAGTATGTTTTCTTGGCAATCATGTTATGCAGCGTATTTCTTCCAATATATGTTGTTGGAAAAAAGTATGAATAGACTTGATTTGAATTGAGATATGAAAAGGTAACTGCCGGACGACGGCAAAAGAAAAAAGCCGTCGTACAGCAGCCATATTATCTACCGTTACCACCCTGATGCCAATATGCTCTCCACGCCCAAAACCGTCAGCGGCAAGACCTCCTACACCTACCGTCAGGGGACTGCCAACTCTGAGGTCAGCTTCCTGATTACTACGGAGCAGATGTCAAGCCGGAAATATTATGACGGTGCCAGTGCGATTTCTGTTGTGTTTCCGAATTCCTAAAGTATTCATCAAAGCTACTCAACGCAAAGAACCTTTTTATTGACTACAGCGGCGCAAAATATGACTGGTTTGCAAATTGCTTTCTGGCTGTATTCTGCGCCGCTGAATGCTATAATTAAAATTTTTTGTATGATGGCGGAGAATTGTGACCCACACAACGAAACGAATGGACGGAAACAGTGGAGCGGATAGGGCGTACCTCCCGCAATATACCGAGCGGAAAGCCTCAAAGAGCCTTAAAAAGCAGCAGACGGAGTGCCCGGATACACTTCGTAATCAGCAGGTCGCCTACGATAAGCTCTCCTCCATGGTCACCGGCACTGTTTACGGCGAAGAAGCTGTCGCGCCCTACGCCAATGGCGGCGGCGTTTATGACTGCTCCTTCACCGGGGGGCTGAGCACTCTGGAATTTGACGGTGCAAACTCTGCCATCAAGGGCTACGATGCGGCGGGTAATGAAATCTTCTCCCACACCTATCACTATGTCGGCATGGAGGAAATCCGCGGCCTGTACGAGTATGAGAGCGATGACGCCGATTCCGGCGAGTTTACATACTTTTGCATGGCTCCCGATACCAACACAACCACCTATCACATTGAGTTCCGCTACGGCAGCGATTTGGACGCACTGGGTCAGTATGACGCGGGTCCGTATGCTTACTGGCTGGCCTCCGGCATTTCTACGGACTACGATCAGACTATGATTGAGAACTGTATTAAGCTGTTCTGCACAGAAAATCTGTCTGCGTAAAAATACCATTGATTAACAAGGGTAAACACGCCTGTCAGCGATGGTAGCATTTCGGCAGGGGGCGGAGAAAACTCCGCCCCCTGCCGCATTCACCAAAGGAGGAACGATTTTCCTGAAAAAGAACTCTGAAAATTCCAGAATGTTCGCGTATGCAGGTTCTCGGCACTATCTCACAATTTTAGGCATGGTCCTTGCCGGAGTCAGCACGGTGCTGTCCATGATTCCCTTCGTCTGCATCTGGTTCGTAGTGCGCGATCTGCTAAGCGCGCTGGCGGCGGGAGACATGAGCCTTGCTATGCACAGCGGTGTCTACGCATGGTGGGCGGTGGGCTTTTCTGTTCTAAGCATCCTGCTGTATTTTCTTGCCCTGTGCTGTTCCCATCTGGCCGCCTTCCGCACGGCATCCAACATGCGAAAAGCGGCCCTGCACCACATCGTCACGCTGCCGCTGGGCTATTTCAGTCAGAATGCCAGCGGACGTCTTTGCAAGGTCATCGATGACAACGCGGGACTGACGGAGGAATTTCTGGCGCACCAGCTCCCGGATCTGACGGGCGCTGTGGTGATGCCCATTGCGGTGCTCATTCTGATTTTTACCTTCGACTGGCGGCTGGGCGTGTGCTGTCTTGTCCCTCTGGTCATCAGCTTTTTCTGCATGAAGCAGATGATGGGCGGCGACAATGCTCACTTTATGGAGGGCTACATGGCTGCGCTGGAAACCATGAACAAGGAGGCGGCGGAATATATCCGCGGTATTCCCGTGGTGAAGGTGTTCCAGCAGACGGTTTACTCCTTCAAAAATTTCCACGCCGCCATTGAGGAATACGAAAAGTACGCCTCCGGCTACGCGCTGAAATGCCGCATTCCGCTGACAGGCTTTAATATGGCACTGAACGGAATGTTTATTCTGCTGATTCCCGTGGCCTGCATGATCCTCTCCGGCGTCACTGGTCAGGCTGCCTATCAGGAGATATTGCTGGACTTTCCGTTCTACAGCCTGTTTACCCCCATCTGCACCACGATGATGAGCCGCGTTATGTTCGCCGGAGAGCAGTTAATGGCCGCCAAAAGCGCTGTAAACCGCATCGAGGGCGTTTTGAAGGAACAGCCCTTGGCGGAGGCGGAGCTCCCACAACAGCCCAAGGACGCTTCCGTGGCCTTTGAAAATGTGTCCTTCAGCTACCCCGGTACGGATAAAAAGGCTCTGGACCATATTTCGTTCAGATTCCGCCCGGAAAGACCGTCGCGCTGGTGGGCACTTCCGGCAGCGGCAAATCCACCGCAGCACAGCTCATTCCCCGCTTCTATGACGCCTCTGAGGGGCGGATTCTTGTCGGCGGCGTGGATGTGCGGCAGATCAGCAAGCAGGACCTGATGCGTCGAATCGCCTTTGTGTTCCAGACCACAAAGCCCTTTAAGGACACCCTGCTGGAAAATATCCGCGCCGCACGGCAGGACGCCACGCGGGAGGAGGTCCTGCACGCCGCAGAGGCCGCACAGTGTAAAGAGATCATCGACCGGCTCCCCATGGCCTTGATACCGTGGTTGGCAGCGGCGGCACCTATCTTTCCGGCGGCGAGAACCAGCGCATTGCGCTGGCAAGGGCAATTTTGAAGGACGCCCCCATCATCATTCTGGATGAAGCCACCGCCTTCTCGGACGCAGAAAACGAACACCAGATTCAGCTTGCCTTTGAGAAGCTGACCGAAAAAAGACGGTCCTGATGATTGCCCACCGCCTTTCCACCGTGCAGGACGCCGATGAGATTCTGGTGTTTGACGAAGGAAAGATCATCGAACGCGGCACCCACGAGGCATTGCTGGCACAGGGCGGCCGCTATGCCTCCATGTGGAAGGACTATCAGACGTCCGCCCAGTGGAAGGTTGGAAAGGAGGGCAAGTGAGCATGAACTATCTTCAGGAAAAATACGCCCTCAGCGAACAGGGCGCAAAGGACCTTTTCAAGGGTATCATTTACTCTGCGCTGGCCTACATCAGTCTGATACTGCCGGTAGCGCTGCTGGCCTATGTGCTGAACGCATTCCTATTCCCCCTGCTGGGCGCAGATGGAAAAAGCACCAACGCTCTGCTGTATACAGCCATTGGCATCATTATTCTCGCGCTGATCTTCCTGCTGCATTATATGCAGTACACAGTGACCTACTTGGGAACCTATCAGGAAAGTGAGCGCCGCCGCATCACACTGGTGGAAAAGCTGCGGACACTGCCTCTGCGCTTCTTCCACAAGCGTGACCTCTCCGACCTGACCAGCACACCATCATGGGCGACTGCGCGGGCTTCGAGCACGCCTTTTCGTACACAGTTGCCCAGTTCTGGGGCTCCATCCTTTCCACGGCGATTGTCTGCATCGCGCTGCTGATTTATGACTGGCGGATGGGTCTTGCCCTGCTCTGGGTAGCGCCTGTCTCCTTCGCCATCGTCCTTTTGTCCCGCAAGCTGCAGGTAAAGCTGGGCAAAAAGCACATGAACGCAAAACTCACTCTGGCGGAGGGTATTCAGGAATGTCTGGAGACCGTGCAGGATATCGAGGCCTGCAATCTGGAGGAGCAATACCTCAAAAAGCTGGACGCGAAGATCGATGCCGCGGAGGCGTCACAAATCTCATCGGAAACGGCCACGGCCAGTCTGGTCACCGCCGGGCAGATGTTCCTCCGGCTGGGGCTGGCCACCGTTATTGTTGTAGGCAACATGCTGATACTGCGCAGCGAGACAACGCTCTTTGCGTATATTCTGTTCCTGATCGCCGCCTCCCGGCTGTATGACCCGCTCTCCGGCGCCATGACCAACATGGCAGAGCTTTTCAGCGTGGATTTGCAGGTGGACCGGCTGAAGGCCATCCAGAACTATCCGGAGGAAACCGGCGAGAAGGACTATCACACCAACGGCTATGACATCACCTTTGATCATATGCGCTTTTCCTACGAACCCGGCAAGCCGATGTTGAAAGACGTTTTCTCCACCGCAAAGCAAGGACAGGTCACGGCGCTGGTAGGTCCCTCCGGCGGCGGAAAGAGCACCATTGCCAATCTTGCCGCGGGCTTTTATACCGTGGACAGCGGCAGAATCACGCTGGGCGGCACGGACATCGCTCCCATCGACTCAACAGTTCTGATGAAGGACTTCTCCGTGGTATTCCAGAATGTTGTGCTGTTTAACAACACCGTGATGGAGAACATCCGGGTGGGCCGCAAGGACGCGACAGACGCGGTGGTGATCGCCGCCGCCAAGGCCGCCCACTGCCACGAATTCATTGAGAAGCTGCCGAATGGCTATCAAACGGTCATCGGAGAAAACGGCTCCACCCTTTCCGGCGGCGAATGCCAATGGCTTTCCATCGCCCATGCACTTTTGAAAAACGCGCCCGTGATTCTACTGGACGAGGCCACCGCCTCTCTGGATGTGGACAACGAAACGGAAATTCAGGAGACCATCACCCATCTGGTGAAAGGAAAGACTGTGCTTATCATCGCCCACCGGATGCGAACGGTGGAAAACGCTGACAAGATTGTTGTTCTCAGCGGAGGTGTTGTGGCGGAGAACGGCACCCATGAGGAGCTGATGCAAAAGAACGGCTTGTACCGCAAGCTGGTAGAGCTGCGAACAGCTGCGGCAGACTGGAAGCTGCGGATGTGAGTAGGCTTTTCTACACAGAAGAAATCAGCGCGGCTGCACCTAAAAGGTGCAGCCGCGCCGCTTCGTTATCCCCTTGATTTTTCTCAGTCTCAGCCCAGCGCCACATCCAGCGCCATCATCAGACTGAAGCCAACGGCGAAAAACACCGTTCCGATATTGGAGTGCGTCCCCTGGGACATTTCGGGAATCAGCTCCTCCACCACCACATAGAGCATTGCGCCTGCTGCAAAGCTCAGAAGGTACGGCAGCGCCGGGACGATAAGCGATGCGGCCAAAATCGTCAGTACCGCGCCGATAGGCTCCACAACGCCGGAAAGCACACCGCCTGCGAAGGCCCTGCCCTTGCTCATGCCCTCCGCGCGCAGCGGGAGCGAAATAATCGCGCCCTCGGGAAAATTTTGAATAGCGATACCCAGTGATAGGGCCAGCGCCCCCGCCGCCGTGATTTTTGCGCTGCCGGAGAGGTAGCCCGCATACACCACGCCGACCGCCATTCCCTCCGGAATATTGTGCAGCGTGACTGCCAGCACCATCATCGTCGTACGCTGGAGGCGGCTTTTGGGGCCCTCCACCTGTCCGCTTTTGGCGTGCAGATGCGGGATGATATGGTCCAGCGTCAGCAGGAACAAAATACCGATCCAAAAGCCGAGGAACGCGGACAAAAATGCGAGCCTTCCCGCATTGGAGGACTGCTCAATGGCGGGAATCAGAAGGCTCCACACTGAGGCGGCCACCATCACGCCCGCAGCAAAGCCGGTCAGTGAGCGCTGCACGGTATCGCTCAGCGTTTTTTTCATAAAGAATACACACGCCGCGCCCAGCGATGTACCGAGAAACGGAATTAAAATACCATAAAATGCTTCCATATTATTTTCTCTTTTCTGCTGTAGAATCCATCAGCAGAATTTTACCATGCTTTTGCATTCCCGGCAACTGCTTTTATTTGCCACGGCGGCACGAAAAATTCACTTACAGCAGAAATATTCAATAAGTCAAAGCGCCCCCGCTGAGCGGAGGCGCTTCTTTTTTTGCTGAACGAATCTAATCGTTGTCAGTGTTTTTGGCTCAGATAAGACAGCAACCCACCTGCATCCACCATTTCCTGAATGAACACCGGGAAGCCGCCGAACTGATAGGTCCTGCTCTGCGTCAGATTGTGAATCACGCCTCTTTTCAAATCCACCTCCAGCCGGTCACCGGCACAGATCTCTCCGGCTGCTTCCGGGCTTTCCACAATAGGCAGGCCGATGTTGATGGCGTTGCGGTAGAAAATCCGGGCGAAGGAGGCCGCGATCACGCAGCGAATGCCGCTGGCCTTGATGGCAATGGGAGCGTGCTCCCGGGAGGAGCCGCAGCCGAAATTTTCACCGGCCACGATATAATCCCCGGGTTGGACGCCGGTAACAAAGCCGCTGTCCAAATCCTCCATGCAGTGCGCCGCCAAATCCTCGTCCTTATAAAGCGCCAGATAGCGAGCGGGCAGAATTACATCCGTGTCCACATTGCTGCCATATTTAAATACGGTTCCGGCCATCATTTCACCTCCTCAGGCGTCACGATCACACCTGCTACGGCGCAGGCCGCCGCTACGGCAGGGCTGGCCAGATAGACCTCCGAGGTCTTGGCGCCCATCCGGCCCACAAAGTTTCGGTTCGTGGTGGAAACGCACCGCTCACCATCCGCCAGTACGCCTACATGGCCGCCGTTGCAGGGACCGCAGGTAGGCATGGACACGGTGGCGCCGGCGCGGACAAACAGCTCCAGCAGTCCCTCCTCCATTGCCTGAAGATAAATGGTGGGCGTGGCGGGGATGATCGTGCAGCGCACACGCTCCGCAACCCTATGGCCCCGCATAATCTGTGCCGCCTGACGCAAGTCCGTAATATGGCCGTTGGTGCAGCAGCCGATGATCACCTGATCCACCGGCAGCCCGGCGTACTCCTCCACCGGCTTGACGTTGGAGGGCAGATGAGGCGCAGCCACCACGGGCTTGAGCTTGGACAGGTCCATCCGAATCGTCTGCTCATACACGGCGTCCGAATCCGGCTCTGCCGGCGCGAAGGGGCGGTCCACCCGACCCTGCAGATATTCCAGCGTAACCGCATCCACAGGAAAAATGGCGTTCTTGGCACCGGCCTCAATGGCCATGTTGCAGATGGCAAACCGGTCGTCAATGGAAATATCCGCAATGGCATCGCCGGTGAACTCGATACTCATATAGCGGGCGCCATCCACGCCAATCATGCCGATCAGCGTTAAAATCACATCCTTGCCGCCCACAAATTCTGGAAATTTTCCCGTCAACTCCACCCGGATGGCCTTGGGGACCTTGAACCAGCTTTCACCGGCATACATACCGCCAGCCATATCCGTAGAGCCGATGCCTGTCGAAAACGCGCCCAGCGCGCCGTAGGTGCAGGTATGGGAATCCGCACCGATAATCAGCTCGCCCGGAGCAATAAAGCCCTGCTCCGGCAGCAGCGCGTGCTCAATGCCCATCCGTCCGCCATCATAGAAGTTTTTGATGCCGTGCTTCTGCGCGAAGGCCCGGCAGGTGGCGCAGTTCCGCGCCGCCTGAATGTCCTTGTTGGGGGCAAAGTGGTCCATGACCAGCACGATTTTTTCTGGATTGAACACCCGGTCAAGACCGTGGGTCTCCATTGCCTGAATGGCGATAGGGGCGGTCACATCGCTGCCCATGACCAGATCCAGCCTTGCGTTGATCAGATCGCCTGCCGCAACGCTTTCCGCGCCGCAGTGCCGGGCGAAGATTTTCTGCGTCATTGTCATACCCATTGTACGCAGCTCTCCCTTCTGTCCCGTGGCGGGATCAACCGTTTTCCTCGCTGTGCCTCTTCTTAAATACGTCCACCTGGAACTTCTTTTCCATGTCGGTCAGGGCCTCCATACCCATCGCGGCGTTGAACTCGGCAAAGCCGGGAACAGAGCCGGAGGCGATGATTTCCTTATTGGAGTGGTTCTCCTTCAGGCTCTTGAGATAGTTTTCAATGGCCCTCTCCGCGGCAAAGGCGGTCCCCACGGGATAGATCACGATATCATAGCCGATCTCCTGCAGTTCCTCAAAGCTCAGGGTGGGAGACTTGCCGCCCTCCACCTGATTGCCGAATTTGTAAACACCGGGAATGGCGCAGACAGCTTTCATAGCCTCCACGGTGGGCAGTCCATCGGCATAGATGATGTCGGCACCGGCATCGCGGTACGCCTCCAGACGCCGCAGGGTCTCATCCAAACCGTGCGTAGCATAGGCATCGGTCCGGGCGATAATCAGCATCTCGTCCCGGGCCTCCACGGCGGCGCGAATCTTCTCTACGTGCTCCTCCATGGGAATCACGGCCTTTTTCTCCATATGGCCGCAACGCTTGGGGAACACCTGATCCTCCAGATGGACAGCAGCCATACCGGCGCGCTCAAACTCGCGCACGGTGCGGAACACGTTGAGGGGGTTTCCGTAGCCAGTGTCGATGTCGCCGATCAGGGGGATATTCAAAACAGCGTTCATATTGGCGCAGACTGTGGCCATCTCGTTCATGGTCATCAGGCCGTAATCCGGCTGGCCCAGAATGGAGGCGGACGCGCCGAAGCCGGTCATAAAGGCGGCCTCAAAGCCCATTCTTTCTACAAGTCTGGCGGACAGGCAATCATAAGCACCGGGGGCCACCAGAATTTCAGGCTTCTTCAAACGCTCGCGCAGCACCTGCGCGCCGGATTTTCCACTCGTTGCTCTCATAACGTAAAGTCCTCCTTTTTAGTTGTATGTGTTTCCGCCTCAGTCCAGAATCTCCCGGGGCACATAGACGTAGCCCTCCATGATTCTGCGGGCAGTGCGGCCATAAGCCGCCTTGACGATCTTCCCATCCCGAACGCTCATATCGCATTCGATAATGCCGCCGGGGTGTCCGATCCGCACCATACCGTCCGTGATGGTCTTACCCATGGCCTCATTGACAATGGTGCCGGGCGTCACCGCAGCGCAGCCGGTGCAGACCGTGGCCGTACCGGAATAGGTCTTGTGCATGATTCCCATAAACATGTCCCGGGATACGAAATCAATATCGTTCGCGGAAACCGGTGTCCCATCAATGTGGCTGGCGTAGTCCTGCGGAGGTGATACGAACGCCACCATTGGGACCGCACGGATTTTGGTGCGGGCCGTTTCCTGATCCGGGGCAATGCCCATGACCACCGCCGCCGTGGTGCGAATCTCCTCCAGCAACTCCAGCATTTTGGGGTCGCTGTCGATCTCACCGGGGGACTCGGTCCCCTTCAGGCCAAGGTCCTTGGCCCGGACGAACACCATGGGACTGCCGGCATCCAGCATGGATACGGGCAAAAGGCCAAAGCCCTTGATATCCAGTGTGTCCATTGCATTGTCGGTGGGCAGCAGGCGGCCGGTCTTGGCGCCGATAGTTCCGGCCATGTTGATGCCGATACGGGCGCCGGTGCCAGGCACACCGTCCACCTTGTAGCCGCCCTTTACCTGCGGCTTGCCGTTCTTCACGGGAACCTCCGCTACAAATACCTTCTTGGTGTTGGTGTTGTAGATACGCACCGTAGTCACCGGCTCCACGGCCCTGACCAGCCCCTGCTGAATGGCAAAGGGACCGACCCCCGCGGAAATATTGCCGCAATTGCTGGAATAGTCCACATAGGGCTTTTTAATTTCTACCTGACCGAAGGTGTAATCGATGTCAGCGTCCTCGCGGTCGGACACGCTGATAATGGCCAGCTTGCTGGTCAGGGGATCGGCGCCGCCAAGTCCGTCGATCTGACGGCTGTCCGGGCTGCCGAAGATAGACAGGATGACCTTATCCCGGGTCTCGGGGTCTTCGGGAAGATCGTTGCTGAGAAGATATATGCCTTTACTGGTTCCGCTGCGCATGATCACGCAGGGAATCCGTTCCATTTCAGGGCTGTACATACTGCACTTCCTTTATAACCTTTCTTACACCCACTTTACACTTTTTCTGCCGGATAAACATCGTGTTCAAACACACGGTAATCATGCCCCGGCAATACAACACCTCCGATTGCTTTTACGCGCTCCAGACTGGCAAAATAGTCCCGCAGATCAATGTGAATCCCATTGACAAACATAGGGTCATGCTCATAGCATTCTAAAAGGCCAATCAAATCACCGGCAATAATATGAGGGCCAGCCTCTGTATCCACAACAACAGACTGTGAACCAAGCGTATGACCCGGCGTTGTGATTACACGGATACCATCCATAATCTGGCTATCACCGTCCAAGGTCATATACCGTGTCTTGAAAATCTCTTCCCGGTCATAAGAGCCTGCAAAAATTTTTACTGGTGGATTTTCTGCCTCCTCCAGTTCCTGCTTTTGCACATAGAATGTCGCATTCGGAAACAGGTCATTGTTGCCAGCATGGTCCCAGTGTAAATGAGTCAAAACCACGGTCGTGATGTTCTCAGGCTTCACACCCAGTCGTTTCAGCGCCGCCTCAGGATGCTGCTCCGGAGTCCGTGTGTGAGGCTGCCACCGATTATCCGGTTCCGTTCCGCCAGTATCGACCATAACATGATGCACACCATCCGTCAGATACCAGCAAATCAGTGGGAAATCAATTTTGACACCCGGAGACTGCATAAAGGCCAAATTCGATTTCTGCCGATTCAAATCGCCCACATGAAGCGGGTAGATTTTAAAGCTTGCCATGGTCACTCTCCTTTATGAACAGATCCAACAGCTCACCCGGAGTCTTCAGCTGATCCAATTTCATTATCATGTCCACGATTCGTGCCAAGCGGAGCTCGCCCAAATCAGCACTACAGTGTTCATCAAGCTTGGCAATATTATCCTCTGGCTGCAAATAAACCGGTTCTTCCCGGTAAATGGTCCTCGTTTCCCCATTCCGCAACTCCAGTTCCACACGCACAGGCTGCTTTACCGGAAATTTCCCCGTATATTCTGGGTCTACCTCCAATTTCAAAACACCAGCAAGCCGTGTAACTTCCGGATTTTTGAAATCGTAATAATTTGCATTGGCGATTCTTTGGTGTACCATAGATGCCGCAAAATTGAAGTGATTACTCATCCTCGCCTGCAGAAGTGCATCAAATGGGCCCGGATTATCGCAGCCAGCATAGGTCTTGCCCAATTGAAATGTGTAGATAACGCCAGACACAATATCCGCAGGCTGAATTCCCTGCCTTACAGCGTCTATGGCAGCCTGTGCTGTTGTTTGCACCAACGCGCAGGCCGGAGCTGGCTTAAATAGCACATCCAAAATGGAATAATGTCCATCTTCGCAATCCAAAGACTCCAAGTTTGCTTGAGAAAGGCCAAATGCAGCGCAGATACCCGCATCACCTTCTACGATTTTTGCTGGTGCCATTACGCCTCGTTTGGCCAGCTGTGCCGCTACAATACCACCACGAGCAGCAGTACCATTCTGGAAATAGAGATCATCTGTACCTTCAATGGCCCATTGATTGATGCCGGCCGTAAAGCTGGCAGAAAGCGCAAAGGCTGTAAGCTGCTGTTCATAGGTCAGTCCCAAAAGCCGCCCTGCCGTCATACAACTGCCAAAGGTTCCAATAATAGAGGTAGGACGAAAGCCCCGAGAGCCAAACTCTGGACACGCCGTACCGCGTCCAATGCGAGCCATCATTTCATAACCGGCAACTATTGCCGTGACAACCTCTGTCATGGGTGCGCCTGTTTCTTCCGCCACAGCCAAAGCAGTCGGAATAATAACCACACCCGGATGCGCATTGCTGTCCCGATGAATATCCTCATACAGAATACTCTGAGCGTAAACCGCATTTACAAATGCAGCATCTGCCATATTGGACTTCCGTGTTGAAAACCAAATGGATGCGTTTCCCGCCGGGTGCAGCGTTGCTGTCATTTCGCGGGCAGCCTTAGACCACCGTTCATCGATTCCAGCATAGGCACACGCCAATGAGTGGAGCAAGCACAGCTTAACTTTCTCAATGACCTCTGCCGGTAACTCCTTATACGTCATTCTATAAATTGGTTTTACCAGCTTTTCAGCAAGTGTCATGAACATTCCCCCGGTTAAAATCTTATTTCTGCTCCATTTGTTAATCTAATATCCCAAACAATCCCCAAAAGCTGTTTGGGATATCAGTCCCTTATATTTGCTTGCTTTTTAAAGGTTCAGTTCCCGTTAAGCACTATACCCTATCAGGCCTTTTCAGCGGGGCCAGATATTTTTCTCTCCAATCCGCATCAACAGGCTTTGTCATCATGCTGACTACGACACACAGAACAATATTTGCCAAGAAGCCCCAAAAGCCACCCATGAAGCCAAGGGGATTCCCCCAAGTAATAGTACCCAATGCAGATACAATCAAGCCTGCCAAATAGCCAATGCAGGCCCCCTCCTTCGTCATCCGCTTGAATACGAAAATGCCGAGAACCGGGACGATCATCTGTGCAAAGCCAGCCAATGTCAGATTAATGAGGATTTCAATGGTCTGAATAGTCATGAAAGACATAATCACACCAATTGCCAAAATAATCAAAACAAAAATGCGCCCCCACTGTCTGACCTTTGCATCTGAAGCGTCCGGCTTAACAGTTTCACCGATGTCAATCGCAAGAATAGATGAGCAGGTTACCAAAATAGAAGAAATGGTCGACATCCCGGCTGCCAGAATGCCGAGCGTAACAAAAATACCCCAAACGGGCGCATATTCAGCCATAAAAGCCACGAGGCCGTTTTCAGGGTTTGCCATTTCAGGCATGGAAACGTGCATATTCAGGCCACAGAATACCACCGGGAGGCAAACTGCAAAGCAGAAGAATGCACCCATGTAGCCAGCCAGCTTGCGGCAATCCTTGCTGGATTTTGCCGCATAAGTGCGCTGCCACACATAGGGAGCAAAGAAGCCGCCAAGGCCTTGAATGAAGAAAAAGGAGAGATATCGCCTCCAGCTCCAATACTGAGTTGTATCCTTATAGTACAGGACATCAGGAGCACTCTCGATCAAACGGCGCCAGCTTTCGGCATAACCGCCGTTCGTGCCAGCAACGATAAACAGGCATCCCCACAGGATCACGATAAACAAAAGGCCCTGAGCGGTATCAACCCATGCCTGTGAAGTAAAGCCGCCGAAGTACACATAAATACCCACAACCACAGCAGTAATCAGGATAGCTGCCTTAAAGGAAATTACATCGTTGGTAATAGCACTCATAGCCCAAGACACACCGCGAATCTGTGCCATCATAGAAGGGATGCAAAAGGCCAACATACCAACAGCAATCAGGAGCTTAAACCCCTTGGAACGGTAATAATCAGCAACAAGCTGGGCCGGAGTCACAAAGTTATGCGCCTTGGATAGCTTCCAGAAGCGAGGGCCAAATACGCCCATACAAGAAACGACCAATAGCTGCCAAGTACTAATGCCAATCCATCCAATGCCATTTTTATAAAGAGACCCCACAACGCCCTGATAAAGGCCTGTAGAAAACCATGTTGCAACGGTAGTAAAAAACAGAATAAAATTCTGTGTACCAGTACCGATAAAGTAGCCTCGGGAAGTAGAAACCGTTTCTTCCTTATAGCCAAGGCCTAAGCCAACAGCCAAACTGAATGCCAAATAGACAACAATAGCGATAATTGCCGCAATCGTATATGCACCCATTTATATTCCCTCCCCGTTATCATTTGTTTCATCAAAACTCTGCCAGAGTTTTTTTGAGCCATAGAACACCAAACCGCAGCCTGCCAGAATAACCAGATTGGTGTACCACATGGTAAACGGCGTGCCGAGGATCATAGGTTCAACCACATTCAGACTCGGAATAATAAAGGGACTGAATACGAAGAAGACATAGATTGCGAAAAGGATCCAGTACAAAGTCTGTTTCTTTTTTGTACTCATTTGTTTTCCTCCCTTGGTTGATATGGTAAAGCAAAGTCACTACTTTTTTATTTATTGGATATTATGTCACTTAAAGAAAGCTCCGTTTCACCGTAAAAATACAGGCGATATGCAATGTGGGCCTCCGTGCACCCGGGAATACCGGGTGCACGGTGAATATTATATTTTATTAAATGTGCTAAATCAATACAGCAGGTCAACCAGCTCGTTGAGATTGGGCAGTTCCTCCAAATGAGCGCACAGGTCGATGATCTTCTGGACCTTATAGGTGCCCATCTCATGGCCGGCCATGAAGCGGAATTTCTCAACAGCCTCGTCCCAAGTCACAGGATTTTCGGGATCGCCCTTGGGATACTCGGTGTGGGAGGTGATGACGCTGCCATCCTTCATGGTGACCTCCACGGTGCAGGGATAATACTTGGGATAAACCTTTTCGATCTCGGGATCAAGGACCCACTTGACCTTCTTCGCCAGATCCAGCACCTCGGGATCGCGGATGGCCTCATAGGTATAGTCATCGATATTCTCGTGACCCTTCACCATGCCGCAGGCAATGGCATAGGGCAGAGAGAACTGCGCGTCCACAACGGTCTTGGGATCGGCCTTGGTCTCCTCCGGGATAGTGAGGACCTTGATGGAATATTTATTCACGCGGGCCAGTATGGAATCGACCTGCTTGTAATCCACGCCGCGGTTGAACAGGTCCACGCCAGCATCAGCCAAAGGCGCGGAGAAGCGGCAGCAGGCGTGCACCTTGATAGAGGTATCGGCCATCTCCCAGCGCTTACCGAACTCCTCATAGACCTTGGCCTCGTTCCAGATGTCCTTATAGGAATAGGCGCGCAGGAAGCCATCCTGACCGTCCCAAACCGTGGTGGGAGCGGTATAGCCGTTCTTAGCCATGATGGCACTGATAACGCCGCACATGGCGGGATGACCGGCCTGATAGCGCTTGGACCATGTACCCTGTGCTTTCCACTCCAACAGACCGGCGGCCTGACTGCCGGCAAGACCCAGTGCGTAGGTGATTTTCTCGGCGTCCAGCCCCAGCAGCTTGGCAGCACCGCCGGTGGCGCCGAACACGCCGCAGGTGCCGGTGGGATGGAAGCCCTGATAATAGGTCTGACCCTCGAAGGCCTCGCCCAGACGGATGGTGATCTCGGAGCCATAGGCAAAGGCGGTCAGAACGTCCTTGCCGCTGCAGCCGTACTTCTCGGCCAGAGCCAGAATGGCGGGGAACACCACCACGGAGGAATGCTGGGTGCCGTAACGATGGTCGTCATCCATATCGAAAGCGTGGCCGAAGGTGCCGTTGATCAAAGCGGCCATCTGAGGCGTTGTCTTGTAGTTGCAGCCAATGGCAGTGGAAACAGGATCACCATCCCCCAGCTCACGGACAGCCTTCAGGCAGGTGAGGCTGGAGTCCACATGGCGGGAGGCAATGATATTGCCCAGTAGGTCCATAATGAACATCTTGGAGTTGTTGACAACACGCTCCGGCAGGTCTTCAAACTTCAGGCCGGCACCGATCTCTGCGATTTGCTGAGAAAGGGACAGTTTCTTTTCCATAGCTTTTTTCCTCTCTTGAATCAGATTTGGAAGTGAACTTCCGATGCTTTGATACATAGCAATAAACGTGCCATTTTATATGAAAGCGATGTAAATTCCTTTTTCTTGTAGGTCTTGTCAAAATAGTTGCTTTCTTCTTGTTGAGCTTTGACAATACTCCATTCGCGCATTTTTTACGCAAAACGTTTACGCGCAAATGGGACTTTTTCTATCATGTTTCATGAAACGCTTCATTTTGAAACGCACTCAAAAATATGTTGCATTTTGAAGCATTTCATGGTATGATTGCCAAAAAAACAATTAAAAATACTCTATATGTATATGCGAGGTGACGAAATGCGCTGTAAAATCGGTATCGTCAGCATCGGTATGCTGAGCCGGGCCTTGGCTCAGGAGGTGGAATATCTGCATCTGGATGCGGATTTTGTTTTTTCTGAAACGCTGATGGATGAACGAATCACCCTTCCTATAGAGTTAGAGGATGCGGATGTACTGGTCTCCAGCGGCTATAATACCAAGCTCCTGCGAAGGGTGACGGACAAGCCCATTATCAATATCGAGCCAAGCCTCTACGATATTCTCTCCGCCTACAGCGAGGCCATCACCTACGAAAATTCTCATCCTGTCATTATTTTCCCTATCAAACAGTACACAAATCTGACCGAGCGCATTAAAAATATTTTAGCCGTTCCCATTACTGTTGATGCCTATGACAACGTCGCCGATCTCCCGCGGCTGATTCAAAAACACTGGAACGAGGGCTGCCGCTGCATTATCGGCAGCGGCCTTGTCTGCGACGAAGCCCGCCTGTTCGGGATGCACACCGTCTTTCTCTATCCCAGCGAGTCCCTGCGGACATATATTCAAATGGCCTATGACAGCGCCGCGGCCCTCCGGGTCAAGACACAGGAAAACAAGCTGATGGATCTTGCCATCAACAACGCCAGAAATGCCATTCTATTCACGGATGAGCGCGGCACCATCCTCATCTGCAACCAGAACGCCCAGCAGCTATTCCTAAATAAAATTCACGACCACCTGACGCAGCACAGCATTTTTGAGATCATGGATGCCCCGGCTGTCCAGCAGCTTTACACAGAGCACATTCCGGCAAGAAATGTGATTTTAGACCTTGTCAGCGGCCAGCACATTCTCTCTGGCTATCCCATCTATCTTCGGAAAAACGTCACGAACGTGATGGTCACGTTGGACAGCATCGAGTGGATTCAAAAGAAGGAGCTGCACATCCGGCAGGCCCTCAGTGAAAAGGGCTTTACCGCAAAGCACCACTTTTCCGATATGGTCTCCCGAAATGAACGGTTCAATGCGCTGGTCCAGACTGCCAAGCGCTTCGCCCGTCACGAAGACAGCGTTTTGATCTTAGGAAGCACCGGTACTGGCAAGGAGGTGCTGGCACAGTCCATCCACAATCATTCCCTCCGGGCGGAAAATCCCTTTGTGGCGGTGAACTGCTCCTCTATTACGGAGTCCCTGCTGGAAAGTGAGCTGTTCGGCTACGATGAGGGCGCTTTCACGGGGGCCAAAAAGGGCGGAAAGCCGGGCTATTTTGAAATGGCCCACACCGGCACCATTTTCCTGGATGAGATCAGTGAGCTGAGCCTGCCCATGCAGTCCAAGCTGCTGCGGGCCATTCAGGAAAAGCAGATCATCCATGTGGGCGGCAACCGTGTCATCCACTTTGACGCCCGAATCATCGCCGCCGCCAACCGCGATCTCTGGAAAATGGCCTGTGAGCACCAATTCCGGGAGGACCTCTATTACCGTTTAGCCGTGCTGGAGCTGAACATTCCCGCGCTGAAGGACCGGCAGGAGGACATTCTCCCGCTGTTCTTCAAATTCATGTTCCACCTGAACCCAGAGCTCAGCAGCCGCTTCCAAGCCCATGCCGACCAGCTTGAACCGCTGCTATGCAGCTATTCATGGCCAGGAAATATCCGGGAGCTGGAAAATTTCGCTCACATGATCTCCGTCACCGCCGGGGCGGCAGACTCCTCGGAGACGCTGATGGCCGTAATCACAACGGAAATTTACCGCCGAATCGCCCGCACCGAACCAGTATCCGCCGCTGCCGCGCCCCTGCTGTCTGCGGCCTCCCTCCCCATACAGGCAGGGACTCTGCTCTCCGAGCAGGATCGGATTCGCTACGCGCTCGCGCAGGCCAACGGAAACTGCACACAGGCGGCCGGGCTGCTGAATATCAGCCGCACAACCCTCTGGCGCAAAATGAAAGCCATGGGACTTTCCTCCGATAAGGGCACGGACGAAAATGACTGAGGGTATGCGCATGAACGTTTGTGAATAACTATACGTATATTTAAAATTCCATGCATAAATTTTCACATTTTTCCTTGACAAACTGTCGCTGGACAGATTATACTTATCATGCAAAAAATTGAACAGCATTGCTTCCCTTGGCACCGGCTGAGGGGTCAAAGGCATCCATGATGGAACTGCAGGTGTTCCGGCAGCCGCCGGATAAGGTTCCGTCATGGTTGCCTTTTAATTTTTATCAGGAGGAAATCAGCATGAACATCAAACCGTTTGCCGTGGAGGAATGGATGAACGCCTATGAGATGGGCGCACGCTATAATATCGCGGAGACTTGCGTGGACTCCGTATCTCTGAATGAGCTGTTTGCGATCACCGGGGAAAACCGGGAGGAATTTCTCGCCGCCCTCAGCGATCTGCGCTTAACCTATGGAGATATTTACGGCAGTCCCGCTCTGCATGAGGGAATCTGCAAGCTCTACCGCACACTCCGTCCCGATGAGATCGTGCTGACCCACGGCGCCGCCGGTGCCAATCACCACGTTTTCTGCTCCCTGATCTCCGCCGGGGACCGCGTAGTGAGCATCATGCCCACCTACCAGCAGCTTTACTCTATTCCTGCATCCATCGGCGCCGATGTGGCCATCATGAATCTGCGGCAGGAAAACGGCTATCTGCCCGATCTGGACGAGCTTCGTACATTGGTGACGCCGGACACGAAGATGATCTGCATCAACAATCCCAACAATCCCACCGGGGCACTGATGTCCCGGGAGCTGTTGGAGCAAATCATTGAGATTGCCCGCAGCGCGGACGCCTATATCCTCTGCGATGAGGTCTACCGCCATTTGACGCAGACGGATGAATGGTGCGAATCCATTGTGGACCTGTATGAAAAGGGAATTTCCGTCAGCAGTATGTCCAAGGTGTTCTCACTTGCGGGACTCCGCATGGGCTGGATCGCCACCCATGATCAGGCGGCGCTGAAAGCCTTCCTCTCTCACCGGGATTATAACCTCATTAGCTGCGGTATTTTTGATGACGCCATCGCCGCCGTCGCCCTGCGGCACAGCGATAAAATGCTTGCCCGCAATCGGCAGATCGTGCGCGAAAATCTTGCAATTCTGGATATGTGGATACAGGCGCACCCGCATTTCCACTATACGAAGCCGCAGGCCGGTACAACGGCACTGGTCTACTATGATTTTGACATTCCGTCCTATGAGTTCTGCGAAAAAATGTATCATCAGACCGGAGCCTTTGTCACGCCGGGAGACTGCTTTGAGCAGCCCCACAGTATGCGAATCGGTTATGCCTGTGCCGCCCAGACTCTGCGGGACGGTCTTGCGGCCATGGCAGAATTTGCTGCAGCGCTGGCCTGACGCCGCAGCGCCGTGTTCATTGAAAATCAAAAAGGGACTGTCCATCTACAATCAGATGGACAGTCCCTCAGCGTGTCGAAAAAGTCTTTTCTCCCCGCTGAACAAGTTTTCAGAACTTCATAAAAGTTCTGAAAACTAAGGATTTCAATGGCGCAGGACACCCTTCTTGGGTTTCCCGCGCACACCCTTCCTTACCGTTGCGGAGGATTTACCACTTTATCGACAGTTCCTTTTTTCGTTTTTATCAGGCGGCTCAGACGTTGAAGCGGAAGTAAATCATATCTCCGTCCTGCACCACGTACTCCTTGCCCTCGCTGCGGAGCTGGCCCTTCTCCTTAGCGGCGCTGACGCTGCCGTACTTCATCATATCGTCAAAGGCGATGACCTCCGCCCGGATGAAGCCCCGCTCAATATCGGAATGAATTTTTCCGGCGGCCTGAGGGGCCTTCGTTCCCTTTTTAATGGTCCACGCCCGGCACTCGTCCTTTCCGTAGGTCAGGAAGGAGATGAGGCCCAGCAGAGAATAGCTGCACTTGATGAGCCGGTCGAGGCCGGACTCGGCGATTCCCAGCTCGTCAAGGAACATTTGCTTTTCCTCGCCCTCCAGCTCGGCGATGTCCTGCTCCAGCTTGGCGCAGATGGGCAGCACCTCACTGCCCTCGGCCTTTGCCAGCTCCGTGACCTTCTTGAGATACGCGTTGTTCGCCTGATTGGCAAACCCGTCCTCATCCATGTTGGCGGCATAGATAATAGGCTTCAGTGTCAAAAGATCAGAGGTTGCGATGAGGGCCTTATCCTCATCGGAGCACTCGAATGTCCGGGCGGACTTACCGCTGTCCAGATGAGCAGCAAGCGCCTTGAATACGTCCACCTCATGCAAAAACTTCTTATCGCCCTTGGCGGCCTTGGCAGCCTTGTCCACACGGCGCTGCACCATGTCCAGATCGGCCATGATAAGTTCCATGTCAATCGCCTCAATATCCCCTACGGGGTCAACGGGGACGTTTGTTCCGGCATCGGCTACCACGTGCATGATGTTTTCATCATCAAAGCAGCGGACCACATGGACAATGGCATCCGTCTCCCGGATATTGGCCAGGAACTTATTGCCAAGACCGGCGCCCTGACTGGCGCCCTTCACCAGACCCGCGATGTCCACGAACTCAATGACCGCCGGGGTCTTCTTATCCGGCTCGTAGATCTCCGCCAGCTTGTCCAGCCGCGCATCCGGCACAGCTACCATGCCCACATTGGGGTCAATGGTGCAGAACGGGTAATTGGCGCTCTCCGCACCGGCGTTGGTAATGGCGTTGAACAGGGTCGATTTGCCCACATTGGGCAGTCCCACGATACCTAATTTCATATATCTCTACATCTCCTTATTTTAAAGGCCGCAATCGGGATAGGCTCCTTACATCTGATAATAGGCTGCCAGCAGCGGAATTGTGACAATACACAGCAGCATGGTGACAATGTTGATAAGGCCGGAATACCGGGCATCCCGCCCGAAAATCTGGCTGAACTGCGTCACCGCGTTGGCCGATGGTGCAATGGCGGAAAGCAGACTGATAAGAATCAGCGTCTCGCCATGAGGTGCCAATGCCGCAAGGCCGCTGTACTTCATGATAGTGACCAAAATCACCGGCAGCACCACCAGCCGCAGCAGCACTGGCTTCCAGATCTGCCGGTAGCCCCGCAGGACCTCCGGCGTGATGTCCGCCAGCAGCATTCCCACAATGAGCATGGCCACCGGTCCCACGGTATTGCCCGCTTGGGCGAACGCGCCCTTGACGATTCCCGGCAGCCGTATCTGGAAAGCAAACAGCAGCATTCCCGCCAAAATCGCCAGAATGTTCACGTTGCAAAGCAAATTCCGCACCGACAGCTCATGCCTGCCGCTGATAAAAATGCGGGCGTGAGTCCAGATCAAAACCGTCTGCACGATGGAGTAGCACGTAACGTACATGACCCAGTCCTCGCCAAAGGTGCCGATAACGATGGGCAGCACCATATTTGTGCAGTTTGGATACATAACGGAGGCCGCTTCCACCACATCGAGGTGAAATAGTTTTGAAATCAGCCCGCCCAGTATTACACACAATCCGCTGAGAATCACAGCGGAGAGCAGCGACAGCTCCATCATCCGCACAGTGTCCGCTGTTCGCTCTAATTGAAAGGCGTTCAGGGCCACACAGGGCGTGATGATATACAGAAGGATCATGGACAGCGTTCGGCTGTCCTCCGATTTCAAGATACCTGCTTTGACAATGGCCCAGCCCAAGAATACAAGGATAAAGAGCTGGGCGATCTGCCGCAGCAGAATCAGGCTCAGCATTTTTCTTCGACTTCTTTCAGCCGGTCCAGATACGGGCTCTCCGTGGTGCTGAAGGCGGCGGCGTCATTTTTAAACCGCTCCACATTCATCATGGAGTCCTTGACCTGACTGATGGTACCTGCACCGGCTACGCAGCCGCCGGGGCAGCCCATGCCCTCCAGCAGATAGCCGTTGCGCTTACCGGCCTTTGCCATGGCCAGCATTTTGCGGCACTCCTTCAAACCGTCGCCGTATTCGATAAGCACCTCCCGGTCGGGATCAATGTGCCGAATGGCCTCCACCACGGCGGCGGCCACACCGCCGCCAACGGCAAAGCCGCGGCCCATGCCGGAGCCCTCGTTCATACCATCGGCAGAATCGGCCTCAATCGTGGCAAAGTCGATCTCCTTGGCATCGAACATACCCAGAAGCTCCTCAAACGTCAGCACAAAGTCCACATCGGAGCGGACGGAGCGCCGGTTGGCCTCCAGCTTTTTCGCGGAGCACGGTCCCACGAACACGATGCGGGCGTTGGGATGATCCTTTTTCACCATGCGGGCCGTAATGACCATGGGGGTCAGGGCCATGGAAATATTGTCTTTGAATTGGGGGAACAGCTTCTTGGCCATCATGGACCATGCGGGACAGCAGCTTGTGCCCATCCAGTCCAGCTTCTCCGGGACCTCCTCCAAGAAGTCATGGGCCTCTTCCACGGTGCACAGGTCCGCGCCGATGGCGACCTCCACCACATCCGCGAAGCCCAGCGTCCGCATAGCAGCCTTCAGCTTAGCGGGCGTTGCCGCCTTGCCGTACTGGCCCACAAAGGCGGGGGCCACACAGGCGATGACTTCCTCACCGCGCTTCACAGCCTGAATGACCTGGAAAATCTGGCTCTTGTCGGCAATGGCGGCAAAGGGGCAGTTGACAAGGCACATACCGCAGGAAACGCACTTATCATAGTTGATCTTCGCCCGGCCCAGCTCATCAGACTCAATGGCGTCCATACCGCAGGCGGCGGCGCAGGGGCGCTCGATCTTGCTGATGGCCCGGTAGGGGCACTGGTTAAAGCACTTGCCGCACTTGATGCACTTGCTCTGGTCAATGTGGCAGTGCTTGTTCTCGTCCAGATAAATGGCGTTCTTGGGGCAGACCGCCATGCAGGGGTGGGAAATGCAGCCCTGGCAGCTGTCGGTAATGCGAATCTGCTTGGGGGGGCAGGCATTACAGGCAAAGGGGATAATATTGACCAGAGGCTCCCGGAAATACTTTTGATCCGTAGCCGCCTCCCGGATGCTGGCGCTGAGGGGCTCAGACGGACCGCCCGGATTCAAATCCATGCCCAGAGCCAGCCGGACTCTGGAGGACACCACCGCCCGCTCCAGAAATACGTCATGCCGGTGGTGAGCCACCTCTCCGGGAACGATCTTATAGGGAATCATATCCACACCGGTATAATCATCCCCGCTGTAGGCCAGCCGGGCCACCTCTGTAAATACGCTGCGGCGAATATCGTCTACCGCGCTGTGTACACCTCTCATAGTCTCCTCCTGTGTCCGGCCAACGGTCGCATTCCGTCCCGGAGCATATTTTGCATCCGCCGTCAGGGCAGATTCAATCGCATATATTATATGTAAAAAGTCTTCAGCTTTCAAGCCTTATTTTGCTGTTTTCGCTGCTTTTTCCAGCTTTTTCCATTCAATCGATTACTTTTTGGTATTTTACAAAAATTTTCCACGGTATTTGTGGAAATCTTACCCTTGGGAGGTTGCTATTTCCGCCAAAAAGCTGGTATAATTATTTTAATTTGCCGAAGGGAGGGTAATGGAATGCTGCGAATCGGCTTTTGCGACGATGATCTGTCCGTACTCAACACGCTTCAGGTCCTTCTGGACCGCTACCGTGTGGACCGGAATGCGGACCTTTCCTCCGCGGCCTTCCAAAGTCCTTTAGAGCTGATCGCGGAGATTGAAAAAGGTCTGCGCTTCGACATTCTGCTTCTGGATGTGCTGATGCCCGGAGAAAACGGTATGGAGGCCGCCCGGGAGATTCGCCGGTTTGACAGCAGTGTTAAAATCATTTTTCTCACCTCCTCCACGGAATTTGCCGTGGAATCCTACTCCGTAGGCGCCTATTTCTACCAGCTTAAGCCTATTTGGGCGGAGAGTTTCTACTGCTTGATGGACTCCGTTATTGCCGAATGTGACAAAAGCAGCAGCTCCAGTCTGATTCTCCGCTGCAAGAGCGGCATCACCCGGGTGGAGCTGGAAAAGCTGAGCTATTGCGAGGTCCAGGGCCGCTCCCTCTGGCTCCATCTGGAGGATGGCACCGTGTTGGAGAGCACCGGCAGCATGGACCATCTTTGCGAGCAGTTGACCGGCTATGAGCAGTTCTTTCGGCTGCACCGCAGCTTCCTTGTCAATTTAGAGCACATCAAGCGCATCGCGCCCAAGGCCATCACCATGACCGATGACACGGAGCTGCCCCTCCCCCGGGGAAAATACACAGAGGTAAAGGACCTCTATCTGGAATACGCCTTCCGCAGAAAGCAGGTGTTTTTAACGTGACGCCCCTCTATATCTGCAACACCGTGGCGGTGGGCCTGTTCGGCATTGTGCTCTCCGCCGCTTTCTGCAATATTACATGGTCCCGGCGCAAAGTACTGGAAATGGCTTTGTTCACGCTGGGTATTTTTCTGTTGCAGGCCGTTGTTTATTTTGGAATCACGCCGGAGCTGGGACAGTATCTTTATCCCCTGCACACCCACCTTCCCCTGATTCTCATTTTGTGCCTGTTGAGCCGGCAGCGGCTCTGGCCCGTTATCTCCGTGCTGACCGCGTATCTCTGCTGTCAGCTCCGCCGCTGGCTGGCGCTGCTCATCGTGGAGCTCTGCGCCGGCGGAGACGCCATGCAGCAGGCCGTGGAGCTGGCGCTGACCGTGCCGCTGCTTCTGCTTTTGCTGCGGGCCGCGCCCGCCGTGCGCTCCGTCTCCCAATATCCTGCACCGATTCAATGCCAGTTCGGCATCATCCCGGCTGTGTACTATGCCTTCGACTATCTGACGCGGGTCTATACAAATCTTCTCTCCAGCGGTTCCCCGACGGTGGTGGAGTTCATGCCCTTTGTATGCAGCGTTGCGTATCTGATTTTCGTCTTCCGGCTTTCCGAGGAGCAGCGGGCCAGAACCTACCTCGAGCAGATGCAGAACAGCCTGAATTTGCAGGTCCACCAAGCGGTGCGGGAAATTGAGGCCATGCGGGAATCCCAGAATAAAACCCGGGCCTACCGCCACGATCTGCGCCATCATCTGCAATATCTCTCCGCGTGTCTTGAAAACGGTCAGTACACACAGGCGCAGTCCTATATCCGCTCTATCAGCGATGAGATTGAAGCCAGCCGCGTTACGGTCTACTGCGAAAACGAGGCCGCCAATCTGATTTTTTCCTCCTTTGCAGGGCGGGCCGCCGCAAAGGGGATTCCCCTGTCCATCCACGCGGAGCTGCCCCATGCTCTGCCGTTGACCGAAAGCGACCTTTGCGTGCTGCTGTCCAACGCTCTTGAAAACGCGCTGAACGCCTGTCGACGGCGGGCGGAGCAGATAGGCGAGAGCGGCGGCATTGAGGTGCAGACCTACGAAAAGAGCGGCAAGCTCTTTCTTCAGGTGGTCAATGACTGTGTGGATACTGTCCGCTTTGAGCACGGGATTCCCGTCTCGAACCAGCCGGGGCATGGAATCGGCGTGCGGAGCATCTGTGCCATTGCGGAGCGGTACGGCGGTATTTACAGCTTCGCCGTTCAGAATGGGCGCTTCCTTCTGCGAGTCTCTCTGTAGTCCCCCATACGTTTCATGACAGTTTCAGGGCGTTTCGTGCAGAAACGCCCTTTTTTCGTACCCGGTGTTATATACTGGGTACAACAGCAACGCTGTTCGCCGCAAACCCCAAAATACATACAAGGAGAATTACGATGAAAAAGTTTCTTGCACTCTTGCTGAGCCTGGTGATGGTCCTGTCTCTGGCCGCCTGCGGCGGCTCCGACGATACGAGCGATGATACCGCAGACCCCGCTCCCACCGAGGACACCACCCCGGATGACACTGCGGACACCGAGACCCCGGAAGATACCGGCGAAAAGTTCAACCTCATGACGGATATCACCCGCATCGATCCTCCCGAGCTGGAGGGAACCACTTGGAACTTCGCCGGCGGCTATCTGGACGGTGAGGAAATGGATGACGATGACGCTACACAGACTCTGAGCCTTTATGGCGGTACGCTCCAATTCGTCTTCGGCGAGGATGGCGCAATGCAGATCGTGCAGGGCGGCGGCAGCCTTGACGGTGTTTACGAGCTGCTGCAGGACGATGACGGTTCTCTCTGCGTCGGCGTCACCGTGGACAACAACGGCCAGAGCATTCCTTATTTCTGCGTCTTCAGCGATCTGGGCCAGACCGTGATGATCGCCCTGTCCGATGACAGCGGCCTCAACGGCCTTTACTTCGTTCAGGAATAATCCAAGCTCTCCGGCAGCGGATGCGGTACGATCCGCATCCGCTGCTTTGTTGACAGCAACACCCGACGCACATTTTAAAAACGGCAGAAATGGAGGTGGCCGCTATGTATCCGCTCATCATTGCAGCGCTGCTGCTGATATTGCTGGGGAGCTGGCTGCTGTCCGTGCGGCACAAACTGTCTGTATTGGATGAAAACGCTGGCAGCGCCATGAGCCAGATCGGCGTGCAGCTCGCCTCCCGCTTTGACGCGCTCAATATGCTGCTGCGTCTGCCGGAGCTCTACGCGCTGCCCGTCGTCCCCGCCATTTTGGAGGAGATTCAAGCCAAGCAGGCACCCATTACAGCCGAATCGACCCCCGCCGCCGCGGAGGCACAGGCCGCTGTCATCGCCCACGCGCTGTCCCGCCTCTCCGCTGTGGACGGATACCACACCGCCCTTGCCTCCACTCCGGACGGTCTGCGGTGTCTGAACGCCATGAACGGCTATGAAAAAATGCTGCGTACCAGCTACCTTATTTATAATGACTCCGCCGCCGGACTGAACCGTGTACTGGACCGGTTCCCGGTCTCTCTTGCGGCAAGGCTCCTTGGCTTTCACCCCCGTGGCTGCCTGCCCACGCCGGACACACCGCTGACGGGCCACACGATATAAACAGGCTATCTTATCACATTTTGGGAGGAACGAAATCATGGGATTATTCAGCAACAACAAGAAGCTCTGCCCTATCTGCGGCAGTCCTACTCCCCGCTTTCTGGCAACGAAATTTGAAAACGAAGCCATCTGCAAGGACTGCGATAATAAAATTGACCTGCCGGATGGCGTTCAGGGCAAGATGACGCTGGCAGATTTCCGGCAGTACATTGCCCGTTATGATGAAAATGCCGCTCTGCGGAGCAGCTTTTCAAAGACATTCCAAATCAGCTACGGTTTTCTCAGCGGATATCTTCAGGTGGACGAGGCCCACGGCCTGTTCCGCCTGAAGGACAATGATCGGTCATGGGTCTTCCCCGCTGCCGCCCTGAAGGGCTTCCGCATTTTAGAGGATACCTCCCCCATCTACGAGAGCGGAGCCGGCGTTCTGCGCTGCCATGAAAGCATTGTCCCCGCCCGGATGAATGAGATTGCGCCGCTCATCGCCCAGTTCCAGCTTCAGCGGCAGGAATATGAGCACATTCAAACGCTGGAGCGGATGCGTCACCTCAACGATGACGAGGACGCCCGCCGGGAATGGGAGCGGGAAAGCGAACGCAACCGCCCGGAATTTGAGATGGACCCGCCCATCAAGAATTTCCATGTGGAGCTGACGCTGGAGCATCCCTATTGGCACAGCTTCCACGAAAAGCTGGACGCTCCCGAGTTTGACCGGGAGAATCCCAGCGCCGAGCGCTACATGAAGGACTATCAGGAAAAGGCCGAGCAGCTCCACGCCCTTGCGCTGAAGCTGATGCGCTTCATTGATCCGGCGGCCCGGGAGGAATATCCCGGCGCCAAGGCGGCTCCCGCGCAGCAGGTAGCGCAGCCCGCCGCCCCGGCAAACGCCATTGAGGAAATTCAAAAGTACAAGGCCCTGATGGACGCCGGTATCCTCACCGAAGAGGAATTTACGGCGAAAAAGCGGCAGCTTCTTGGAATTTAAGGAGGAATGGTATGCGTAAAAATGTGATTTCCCTGCTGCTGGCGCTGGTCATGCTCGTTTCCCTGACCGCCTGCGGCGGCGACACTCCCGCCTCTGACGAAACGGACGCGGCAGACGGAACATGGGCCGTTTACTGGTATCTCTGCGGCAGCGATCTGGAATCCGGCGGCGGCTTTGCCACCTCCGACCTCTCGGAGCTGATGGAGGTGGAACTGCCCGAAGAAGTAAACGTGGTCATTCAGACCGGCGGCTCCTCCGTCTGGCAGAACGATCTTGTGGACGCCGAAAAGCTCCAGCGCTGGGTATACAGCAGCGAGGGGCTTTCACTGGTGGACGAGCAGCCCTCCGCCAGCATGGGCGCAGAGGACACGCTGGAGGACTTCCTGCGCTTTGCCAAGGAAAACTATCCCGCCCAGCGCACGGCTGTTGTATTCTGGAACCATGGCGGCGGCAGCGTGTCCGGCGCGTCCTTCGACGAGCTGTATGACTATGACTCCCTGACGCTGGATGAGATGTACGAGGCGTTCACGAATGTATGGACGCCCTCTGCGGACCGTCAGCCCTTGGAACTGGTGGGCTTTGACACCTGCCTGATGGCTACGGTAGACGTGGCAAATACATTTTCCGATATCGCGCATTATCTGGTGGCCTCTGAGGAAACGGAGCCTGCCAACGGCTGGTACTATTCCCAGTGGGTAGGCGCACTGGCGCAGAAGCCCACCATGGACGGTGCGGCGCTTGGCAAAATCATCTGCGACGCCTACTATAGCGGCTGTGAGGCTGTGGGGACGCAGGATAACACCACCCTGTCCCTCACCGATCTTTCCAAGGTTGGTCCGCTGCTGGACGCCTACGAGGTCTTCGGCGCAGAGGCGCTGTCTCTGGCGTGCGACGATCCCGCCTTCTTCTCCCAGTTTGCCAGAACGGCGGCCCAAAGTGAAAACTACGGCGGCAATACCCGGGAGCAGGGCTACACCAACATGGTGGACCTCGGCCATCTGGCCCGCTTGAGCTCTGGCACGCTGCGTTCCGCGCAGGAGGTGCTGGACGCGCTGGATGACTGTGTGCTCTATCAGGTTGGCGGTCCATATCGTGCCGATGCTACCGGCCTGAGCTGCTATTATTCCTATAACGGTGATTTGGATGACTTCACCGGCTACGCGGCGCTGGGTGCCGGAACTGCCTTCAAGTATTTCTACGCCTATGAGCTCACCGGCGAGCTGGATGAGGACGGAATGGACTATATCTCCGATATGGACCTCGATTCGCTGCCGGAAATTCAAAATCTCTATACCATGAACTGGGACGGAATGCCGCTGGATTTGGATGAGAACGGAAACTCCGTTCTGACGCTGGGGCCGGAGGCCAATGACATTCTGGCCGGCATCAGCTTCTCCCTCTACTATACGGACGAAGAAAATGACATGATGCTGAAACTGGGCACAGACAATGACATGAAGGGCGACTGGGAAAACGGTGTGTTCTCCGATAACTTCCGGGGCGTCTGGGGCAGCATTGACGGTCATCTTGCCTATATGGAGCTGAGCTTTGACAGCGCGGACTACAACCTCTACGCTGTGCCTGTGCTGCTCAACGGCGAGCCCTATAACCTGCAGGTTGCCTATGACTTCACCACGCAGGAGTGGAGCATTCTGGGTGCACGGCAGGGCATTGACGATCACGGCATGGCCGATAAGGAGCTGCGCCTGCTCCAGCCCGGCGACGAGCTTACAACCATCTGGTACATGGCCTCCTTCGAGGGTGAGGACGATTTTGAGCCCTACACGGCGGACACCTTCACCGTGACGGAGGACACCGCTTTCGGAGAGATGGCCCTGCCTGACGGTACTTATGCCATGATTTACGAAATGCGGGACGCCATGAACAATTACGCCTATTCCGAGGCCGCCGCCTTTGAATGCAAAAACGGCGAAATCTGGACCTCCGTTTAAAAACACCATCTATTTTAACTACGCGTGTGTGGGAAAGCGTGAAATACGCTGCCTGAAGCCGTTTGTGGGAAACGGTATATAGGGAAAAGGAACCCGGTCTCAACTTAGAGACCGGGCTCCTTTTATTGCTTTTTCTCTTAGTGTTCCGAGGTTTCTGTTTCCGCCGGCAGGCCCTCATAGAAGCTGCATCCGCATTTTCCGTGGTTCTTCTGTTCGTACAGCGCCTTATCCGCATCCTCAAAAATCGTTCTGCCGGGGTTCTTCCTGTCAGAGAACGCAACGCCGACGCTCAGGGATACCTTGGGGCCATCGCCCTCCTGCTTTGTCAGTGTCTCATTCACCGCGTCAATTTTCTCCTGAATGGTGTATGCCAGATCGCTGGTCATCTCCACCATGATGATCGCAAACTCGTCGCCGCCGATACGGCACACATGGTCGATGCTGCGGAACGCCGTGAGCAGCAGTTCCGCCACCTTCTTCAGCGTTTTATCGCCCGCGGCGTGGCCGCAGGTATCGTTGACGGATTTGAAGCAGTCCACATCCACAATGATAAGCGCAAACGGCGCTTCGCCCTCCTCGTGGAGCTTCAGCAGCTTTTCAAAGGAGCCGCGGTTCAGCAGGTCCGTCAGCGGATCATGCTCCGCCTTGTGCCGGATGAGCACCTGCGCCTCCTGATTTTCCAGATAGACCTTATTATAGGTCTCCGCCATGGTCTGCAGCTCCGCTGCGCCCTCCACCGGAAAGCGCTCACCCTGCCGGATGCTTTGGTTGCACTTCATCAGCGGCAGACCCACCAGCCTCCGCACCATCACGCACATGGTCAGCATCATAACCACCAGGACAGCAACGCCAATCTCCATTTTACGATACATATCTTCAAAAATCGTCGTGGCCCTCCCCTGTTCATCCCGGGTCTGCTGAATAAGGCTGTCCATGCATTCTGTTATCTGCCCCATGATCTCACTGCGAACAGTTTGGTACGCATTGTCGCAAACGATACGCTGCGCCTGACGGAGCTTGTTCTCCGCCGTGAGCTGCGTATCGGCAGCGGAAAGCTCCACTGTCCGCACGGCAGCGGGCCATGTGTCCTCCGGCACCTCCTTGGCTTCCAGCACCAGCCGCATGGAATAATATTCGGTATCCATCAGGTCCTCGGAATAATTCAGCGCCGTTTGCAGCGCGGTAAAGGTGTGCGTCCCCTCAAAATAGGGGCGCAGCTCCTCCAGCGCTTTTTCCCTGCGGCCATCGGCGGCCTCGGCAAAATAATTGTCCATATAGACCTGCTGGCCGGTGATAGCAAATAATCGCACCTGCTCCGTCAGATAATTGGAGCCATCCTGCAAATTTTTAGCCGCACGCTCGCAGAGGATATACCGCTCTGTCGCATCCTGCAGCACATGGAACTCCCGATTGCCCCAGAACGAGATCACAAAGAACATCAATCCCACGACCACCGTTGCGCCGATATTCCATGCAGTGACCCTGCGAATCCGCAATCTCACCATTATCTTTCTCCTACTATGCTCAGCCTTCCCGCGCCGTTTTTTAATCGTCACACATTATAATCCAACCGTTTACGCTTGTCCAGATTATTATGGCGCTTTTCCTTTATACGCGTACAATTGTTCTCTCATTGTAGAGTGTTCCGCATCAGAGAGACTTTTTCTTTGTTGAATGCCCGCTCATGCGGAATGCATGAACTCATCCACCACATCGTCCCGGATGCCGATACGGAGGTAAAAACGGTGCATAAAGCCAAAGGTAAAGCCCCCCGGCAGCATCCCGTTGACAAACATCGCCGCCAAAACGCCGATGCCGGTATCAAAAATACGGTCCAGCGCGTAGGTGATGTAGGTATCTATAGGGGTATTGAACAGCAGAATGCACAGCACCACGCCGCCGGGCTGAACGCCGCCCACCCACACGTGCTGGCACAGCAGAATCAGCAGAATCACACCGATAAACGTCAGCGGAATCAAAAACCAGCGGTTGCTGCCATCAGGAAACAGTTCCATGTAGATTGCGAACAGACCCATACCCAGCAGGCCCCCCACCATCGTGCCGAAAAAGCGATTGCCGCCGAACTGACGGCTCTCGTCATAGCTGCCGCCCATGCCGAAAATAGCGCCGATGCAGGCAAACGCCGGTCCCCGATCCAGAAAATAGTAGACCAGCGCGCACAGCGCGGCGGCCAAAGCGGTCTTGACATTCCGCATACCGATTTTGGGGAACAGGGTACGGGCCGAATGTTCTTGCGTATTCATGGTACTCTCTCCATCTATCCTAAATTTGCACACAAAAAGCAGCGAATCTGCTAAAATTCTATTAAATTATAACATGAAAGTGGGATTCTGTGAAGTGCTTTTGCGAAAAAGCCGGAAATTTACAAAATCGCGGAGCAGTCCTGCAATGCGCACTAAAACCGCTTTCCCCAATCTCCTTGCAGACTCCCCGCTGCCGTAAAAAGGCCGCCTGCCGCCGCTGTCCGCAAAAATGGCATGACCCGCCCAAGAAGCTCCGCATTGTCCACCTGATTTAAGAATACCGTATCGCAGAGGCCCTCCGTCAAAATGGCCTGGGCCGCCAACAGAGGCGCGACAGTGTCCGTCTCCGCCGCGCCGGTCAGGGCGCAGAAGCGCTCCGGCCGGTGGACGCACGCCCGAATCGGTCGGTCGAACCCGGAGGCCCCTGCCACGCAGATAACCCGCTCCGCACACGCGGGTATCACCGGCTCATGGGCTGCGTGGGCCTTCAGAGGCATCTGCCGGGAGCCATCGGCCTCCACCAGCATATAGTCTGCCAGCGCGGCCAGCGTTTCCATCGGCAGACGCGGCGCGGTCAGCTTACCGTTTTCGCAGGGCGTCCCCACACAGAGGATTCGCTCTGAAGTCAAGGCTTGCAGGACGGTCTCCGCCGCCGCATCCGTCAGCAGCGGGTATTCTGCAAATGGGCGGATATGGGTGGTGGTACAGAGGAGCACCGTTCCCGGCGCCTCCGCCGCCAGACGCCGCAGAAGGCTCGTCTTACCGCCGCTGCCGATCACGGCAGTGACGCCGGGGCTGATATTCAGCAACTCAAAAAAATTCATACGCCATTCTCCCGCACTTTACTATATTCAGTATAGAGTACCCTGCCCTATTTGTCCAGCGGCCTGCCGTTGCAAAGCACACTGCCGCCTGCTATAATAGTGCCGCAAAGCAAAAATCACGGAGGGTACGTTTATGAGCATCGCGCAGCTTTTGGAGAAAATGATCGACTACTCGGCGGGCAATATTCACGATATTGACCACCTGATTCGCGTCTGGACCTACGCAAAAACCATCGGTGAGCTGGAGGGACTGGATGCCAATGCGCAATTCATTTTAGAGACCGCCGCCATCACCCATGACATCGCCTGCCCTCTGTGCCGGGAAAAGTACGGCAATACCAACGGAAAATATCAGGAGCAGGAGGGCATTCCGCTGGTCCGGGCATTTTTGTCCGACACCGGCCTGTCGCCGGAGCAGATTGAGCGGGTCGCCTATCTGGTGGGGCATCACCACACCTATATCAACGTAGACGGTGCGGACTACCAGATTCTTTTAGAGGCGGACTACATCGCCAACGCATCGGAAAACAGCTTCAGTCGGCAAAGCATCGAGACCTTTCTCCGGCGCGTCACGAAAACGGAAAGCGGTATCCGACTGGCCCGCTCCGTTCTTCTCAGCTGAACACCTTCCTTGTAATACCAAATCATAAAATAAAGCCTCCGGGCCAACCTGAAAACAGGCTGGCCCGGAGGCTTTTCTGTAAATCACATCAGATTGTAGAGGATTTTTGCCATCTGTCCGCGGGTAATATTATTGTTGGGCTTGAAGCTGCCATCGCTGTAGCCGCTGATGATGCCCTGCGCTGTCATGGTGCGGATATACGGTGCTGCGTAGGCGGGAATTTTACCGTTGTCGGTAAAGGTCAGTTCCGCCTCCGCATAGCCCTTGGCCTGCGTGCGGCCAATCATGGCGGCGGCCTGTGCCCGTGTCAGAGAGCTGTCGGGGTTAAAGTACAGCTTCCCGTTCTTTTCCGAGCCGGTGATGATGCCCTCGCTGTACAGCGCCTTGGCGGCGGGGAGGGCATAGGCCGGAATCTGCCCCAGATCCGCAAAGGGCAGAGAAACGGACTCATACTTATTTGCGTCCAGCTTCAGATAACGGTAGAGCATGACCGCGAACTGGGCGCGGCTGATGTTCTGGTTGGGGCGGAACGTACCGTCGCTGTAGCCGGTGGTAATGTCGGCATTATACAGGAAGTCCACATAGTCCGCCGCCCAGTAATCATCAATGTCTGTAAACTTATGACTCACGCCATAGGGAGGAATATCCACGCTGGCCCGGCCGATATTGCCGGAAGCATCCGCAGCGGTAACGGTCACACGGGTGGCCTCATTCGCCTCACCGGGGCCGGGAAGATAATACTTCATCGTACCTGTCGCAGTGTCATAGCCCTCCAACACCTGCCCCGTGTCGCCGTTCCGTGCCACCGTAATAGAGGACAGTGGCAGAATCCCGTCCACACCGTCGGAAACCTTGATGTCCACCGCCCAATTCTGCTGATCCAACGTAGCCGTTACCACCGGCGGAGCATTGTCCACCGTGCCGGGGAAGGCGGCGGTGATCTGGTCGATGTAGACCGTGCCGCTGCGGGGGGTGTCGGCCGTAATGGGATTTCCATCGCTGTCAACAGCGGGCGGCGCATTCACAACCAAGCCGCTGAGCGTAAATGCCTGCGGCAGCGTAACGCTGACCTGCTTCCAGCCTGTGAAGTCCAGCAGTGTCACCGGCAGTCTCAGTCCGTTCATCGTACCGTCCGTATACAACAGAGAGAGCTGGTTGCCCGAGGCATCGCCATAGACCCACAGGTTCAGCGCGGTATAGGGCTTTTCAAGATTGGAAAATCCGCTGCCGGAAGCCGTTGCAAACCAGCCGGTATCTTCGGTGAGCGTATAATCCAGCTTTCCTGCGTGGTGCCCCCGCTGCACATATTGACCGGCATTGGTACGGAATACATTCAGATACGTGCCGCTGGAAAATGCAATTTGTTCATTTTCAAAATCCTCCACCGTCAGCAGAGGGAGTTGCGTCACGGAAATAGGGATCGTCACACTTTTTCCTCCAGCGGACACGGTCAAACTGCCGCTGCCAGGGGTGGTGGCAGTAAACACAGCATTTCCGTCCACCGGACCGATGTCATCTATCGTTCCGACGTTGCCGCTGACGGACCATGTAAACGCCTTGGCATCCGCCCCCAGCGTCAGGTGGTTCCAGATCGCTCCGGCGGTCAGGGTTGTTTTGCTTCCGGGCGTCACCGTCAGCGTTGTCAGGTTAGAGGTGCCGTTTTTCAGGGTAATGGAGTCCGGGGTAGAGATGGCGTGGACCACTGTGCTGCCGCTGGCGCCACGTCCGCTGGCCGTGACCGTAATGTCACCGCCGCCGGCGGGCGTGGTCAAAACACCGTTTTCCAGCGTTCCCGCGCTGGCGGTCAGCGTATGATTCGGGACAGGCATAGGAATAAAGCTGCTGTCTACGCCAGTGGCCGTGATATAGACGCTGCTGCCGGCCAGCACGTAATCGCTGGCGGCGTGGACATAGAAGTGGTCAAGATCGCCGCTGGCGCGGTCGGAGGCCACTAAAAACACCTGATTTGTGACCTTGCGCCCGGTCTCGGAAGGACGGTTAATGATGGTTGCCGTTGTGGAATCCGGCGTCGTCACCGCCAGATTGGTGGACCCGCCGCCATCCAGACACAGCACCGTCTGGCAGCCCAGTTCCAGAAGCCGCTCGCCCACCTGCGTCATGGACGCGCCGATGGAATGGCCGCTGCGGCGTCCGTCAACGGTATAGAATACCAGCGTACCGTCCGCCTTCTGCCCCACGGCGGTGCGGGGATTTGTGCCCGCCGCAAGGCCGGAGGCCACGACGCCGTTTTCAGCAAGGCAGTACAGCGCGCCCACGGCGTACTTCACATCGTTCCAGCCCTCGTCCGCAGCCGTAACGCTCAGGGTCACGGTGCTTCCCGGCTGCATACTTTGCAGCGCGGCGCTGTAGTATGTATCCGCCTGAGAATTGGCGGACAGCACGATCTCTCCCGGCTGAAGCGCCGTGACCGTGCTCTCCTCCACGCGCTCCACCCGGGCCGTTACGGTCCCGCCGATAGTGAGGCTGCCCTCCTCAATGGCGCAGACCACGTTCACACCGGCCTCCGTTGTGCCGGTGGTATGCTTAGTGTTAAAATCGTAGGTATAGAGGAAAATGCCGCTGTTGGTCCGGGCCTTGTTCACCGCCGCCACCGGGCGGACAACCTCGGTGGACGTCCCAAATCCGTCATCCACCGTATAGCCGAGATCAGCGGAAACACGGATAGAGGGCTTTCCCAAAATCGCGGTGCCATCGGCGCGGAAGCCGATAGCATAGTACCCGGCGTCGCTGCTGCGGAGCACCCCGTCCGTCACCACAAGGCCGATGGGAAGTCCCGTATTCACATTGTAGAAATCGCCGTTGATGCCCGCCACAACGCGGTAGCCCTCCGCCTCCAGAGCCGCGGCCATATCCGCCACGCTGGAACGGTCCGTCAGCACATCGCCATAGGTGACAATGGGCGTCACCGCCTGATTGGGCGTGTAGGTAATGAGATTTTCCGTCCGCAGATCGGAATACGCCTCACTCCAGAACACATTGGTGGAAAGCTGCGTTTCCCGGTGAATCAGGGTGTCCTTTGCGGTCAGGTCCTCCCCCATTGCCGCCGAAGCGGCAGCGGGCAGCGTCAGTGCGCTGAGCAGGCTCAGCGACAGCAGCAGCGATGTGAGCTTCCGAATGCGTATCCTCATAAATACCTCCTATGTTCCCCGGCTCTCTGCCGGTCAGTTCGATCTACATAACGTCTCAAGCATAGCACAAACCCCATGGCAAGTAAATGAATAAAGTGTTACAAATTCGGTAAGACTTACCGGCGTATTTCCGCCGGGCAGCGCAGAAAGCAGTTGCAAAGCCGCCGTATTTTGCTATAATATAGACATTCTGTCGAATGGGGGTGCCGCCATGACCTTGACCGTTGATTCCACCCGCTGCATCGGCTGCGGAATGTGTGCCGCCGCCGTGCCGGAGGTATTCCAGATCGTAGGCCATGTCTCCACCGTTCAAGCGCTGCCTGCGCCGAAGCGGACTGCCCGCGTGGCGGACGCTGCCAACGGCTGTCCGGTGAATGCAATTCGCTTCACGCGGGGCTGAAATAACGCCGCGCAAAAAAAGTTGAAAAAATTGCAGCAGAAGGCTTGACAAAATCAGGGTACATCTGCTATAGTAATTGTTGCCTGTTCGAGACAAGCACAATGGCGGCGTAGCTCAGTTGGCTAGAGCATTCGGTTCATACCCGGAGTGTCACTGGTTCAAATCCAGTCGCCGCTACCAAAGATCCGTGAAGCGTCACGGGCGCTTCACGGATCGCCTTTTCCGGCCCGTTGGTCAAGTGGTTAAGACACGGCCCTTTCACGGCTGTAACATGGGTT
>OGIE01001176.1_pt1 | contig 37806 bp, 35 predicted proteins | sample 1571581 | NCBI WGS metagenome assembly OGIE01 (sample SAMEA2582021, study PRJEB24529) | metagenome | biome: Human gut stool | place: China | collected 2011 | reverse complement strand
CATCATATCCGTATGGATCTATGTGTTCGGTATCTTCCTTTTGTATCACTGCCCATACTTTATCAATCTCTGTACTTAGACTGCTGTACTTTAGTGGTTTGCGTTCTCCTTTCTCGTGTTTTCGCATCATTTCTAAACCGTATATCCACTTTGTTAAATCGCTGATTGTTTTGATTCCCATACATTCAAAACCACCTAACTTAAAGTGTCTCAGATAACCTACATAAAGATGGGTATTATCGCCATAATATACCCGAAGGGGTAATAGACTTTCATCTACAACACTTACTCTTTTTTGTTTCTTACTATCGCCTTTTCTCTGATTTTCAGATTTGTACGATTTACTTCTCTGCTGATTCTTGTTCAGCTTCTCACTTTTTTAATTTCTGTCATAGCTTTAATGATTATATACCCGTTAATTGATATTAACGTGGTTAAAAATTGCGAAAGTATAAAATAATATTGAATAACAGAGGGTTAGGGAAAGAAATATGATAAAAATAAGTTGTTTAGAATTGTAAATAATGCATTGATTTATAGTGTGCTATTATGTGTTTTTATGGGTGTTCAAAAAACGTTCGTTTAATGGGCGCAAAGATAAAGGTCTTTTTTTGAATGACAAAATGCTTGATGAAAAATCTTTTTTAATAGGATAAAATCGAGACTAACAGCTTGATTATAAACGACAAAGAAGTTATAAAAATATCCGTTAATATTCATTCTTTTATTCTTTTTCCTGTTTTGAAATTTTTTTAAATCTTGACGCCCATTAAACGAACGATTAAAAGACGCTTGTTTACTTGTAGTTCGTTCGCTAACATCTATTTATAAGCATTTATATGCTAGTGCGGTTTTGAAAGAGCAAATGTCTCGATCGGGCCGCGAAGCGTACCCAAAACAAACTTCTTATCATCTAATAAACTTTCTCAAGTGTCTGAAACACAGAAATATTGGTTTGCAGCTCGTACACTAAGCAAACAGGAGTTTGCTGTTCAGAAGCGTATCGAAAAACTGAATTTAGAGGGAAAAATGGATGTGGAATGTTATCTTCCTACCTGTACTATAGTCACACAATTAAAATATCGCCGGAAACGTAGTGTAGTTCCTGTTGCGCGTGGTTTGATTTTTATTCATGCTACCAAGCAGTCCGCTTGCGACATCCCCAACATATATGGTGTTCAAGTCTTTTATATGAAAGACCTTTCCACACATTCCATGTTGGTAGTTCCCGACAAGCAAATGCAAGACTTCATGTTCGTGATGGATTTAAACCCAGAAGGCGTTAGTTTCGACAACGAACCTCTCACCATCGGCAAGAAGGTTACAGTTGTTAAAGGCGAATTTAGTGGCATTGAAGGTGAAATAGCCACAGTAGCTAATAAAGCCTATGTTGTTATCCGCATTACAGGTGTTTTGGTAGCGAGCATCAAGGTTCCTAAATCTTATTTGAAGATAATTGAAGACTGAAATCAATATTTATCAATAGTGTTGACACCTTGGTCATCCTGAACCTGTCGAAAGATCTTCTTTCTTGCCAGTAAATAATAAAAACTCAATACAAAGATGAACTCTTTACTTTCTCGTGCTCTTGAGCTTCAGCAAGTTGCTCATGATTTTATGTATTTGGAGACAAATACCGCCCCCATTTATTCCGATGATTTCTGCCGTCTGAATAAAGAACTTCTTGTTAAATCTGACTCCTTATTTTCAGAAAAGAGTTTTGATCTCGAAGAAGAAGCTAATTTGTGTCTTGCCCTTTTAATGGGATATAATGCTACTATCTACGATAATGGAGATAAAGGGCAAAAGAAACAAATAATTTTAGATCGTATCTCTGATATCTTGGAACAACTTCCGGCTTCTTTACTAAAAGTTCGTTTGTTGGCTTATTGTTATGGAGAGATATATGAAGACGTTTTGCTTCAGGAGGCTCACGCTATTATTAATAGTTGGGGTAGGGAGAATTTGACAACAGAACAAATAGGAATTATTGAGGAGCTGAGGAATTTTGAAGCAAATCCTTATCCATTTGAGGAGATAGAATAAAAAATGGTATAATTGTGTTTGTTTTTTCATACTTATCCTTAATTTTATATGAAATTTCTTGTTACGGGGGCTGCTGGTTTCATTGGCTCTTATGTTTGTAGACGCCTGCTCTCTCGCGGAGATGAGGTGGTGGGGCTTGATAATATTAATAACTACTATGATATCAATCTGAAGTACGGGCGTTTGGGGACTTTAGGCATTGCTAAAAGTGCTGTCGACTGGTATAAGTTTGTTCAAAGCAATACATATGAGCAATTCCGGTTTGTCCGCATGAATCTGGAGGACAAACAGGCGATGCAGATGCTTTTTGCCAATGAACATTTTGACATGGTTGTGAATTTGGCGGCCCAAGCAGGAGTACGCTATTCTATAGAAAATCCCTATGCTTATGTGGAAAGTAATATAGATGGCTTTTTGAATATACTGGAAGGATGCCGCCATTATGGAATTAAACATTTGATTTACGCTAGTTCCAGTAGTGTTTATGGTCTGAACGGAAAAGTTCCTTTTTCAGAAAAAGACAGTATAGCGCATCCTGTAAGCCTTTATGCGGCAACAAAGAAATCAAATGAATTGATGGCGCATACTTATAGCCATTTATATGGTATTCCTTCTACCGGTTTGCGCTTCTTTACGGTTTACGGTCCTTGGGGACGTCCGGATATGTCACCTTTTCTTTTTGCCGATGCCATATTGCATGGGAGGTCGATAAAGGTTTTTAATAATGGTGACATGTTGCGCGATTTTACTTATATTGATGATATTGTTGAGGGGGTTCTTCGGGTAATAGACCACATCCCTGCTCCTGATATTGATTGGAGTGCTCAGGCTCCTGATCCCAGTTCTTCTACCGCTCCTTACAAAATATATAATATCGGTAATTCGCGTCCGGTGAAGCTTATGGATTTTATTCAAGCTATAGAAGAAGCGATCGGTCATCCGGCAGAAAAAATATATCTTCCGATGCAGCCGGGAGACGTTTATCAAACGAATGCGGATACTTCGGCTTTGCAAAATGAGTTAGGATTTAAGCCTGACAAGCCGATTAAAGAGGGAGTTCAGGAAACGATAGATTGGTATCGTTCTTTTTATCAATTGTAATCAAAAGTAAATTAAGATAATATGAAAATAGCAATAGTTGGTACTGGCTATGTCGGCTTGGTGACAGGTACCTGTTTCTCAGAGATGGGCATTGATGTGACTTGTGTGGATGTGCAAGAGAGTAAGATCGAAAATCTGAAGAAAGGCATTATTCCCATTTATGAGCCGGGCTTGGAGGATATGGTGCATCGCAATTATACTGCTGGTCGTCTGAAATTTACAACAGACTTGAAGGAATGTCTGGATGAGGTGGAAGTTGTATTCAGTGCGGTCGGTACCCCTCCTGATGAGGATGGCAGTGCTGATTTGAAATATGTGTTGGAGGTTGCGCGTACCATTGGGCGTAATATGAATAAGTATGTGCTGGTTGTGACTAAGAGTACGGTTCCGGTGGGTACTGCACAAAAGGTAAAGTCAGCCATCCAGGAAGAACTTGAACAGCGTAATGTAAAGATAGAATTTGATGTGGCTTCCAATCCTGAGTTCTTAAAAGAAGGTGATGCAGTGGATGATTTCATGAAGCCTGACCGTGTGGTGGTAGGTGTGGAATCGGAAAAAGCCAAGGCTATTATGGAACGTCTTTACAAGCCTTTTATGATGAATAATTATCGGTTGATATTCACTGATATTCCGAGTGCTGAGATGATAAAATATGCTGCTAATTCTATGTTGGCTACACGGATTAGCTTTATGAATGATATTGCTAACCTCTGTGAATTGGTTGGTGCTGATGTGAATATGGTTCGCAAAGGTATTGGTGCGGATAGTCGTATTGGCAGTAAGTTCCTGTATCCGGGCTGTGGGTATGGTGGCTCTTGTTTTCCGAAGGATGTGAAGGCGCTGGTAAAGACTGCTGAAAAGAATGGTTATCCGATGCGTGTTTTGAAGGCTGTGGAAGAGGTGAACGAGAGACAAAAGAGCATTCTTTTTGAGAAGTTGTTGAAGCATTATAATGGAGACTTGAAAGGTAAACAAATTGCTTTATGGGGTTTGGCTTTCAAGCCTGAAACGGATGATATGCGTGAAGCTCCGGCATTGGTTTTGATTGACAAGTTGATAGAGGTTGGTGCAGATGTGAAGGTTTATGATCCGGTTGCGATGGATGAATGTAAACGTAGGATAGGGGATAAGGTAGTCTATGCTACAGATATGTATGATGCGGTGTTGGATGCGGATGCGTTATTACTTGTGACGGAGTGGAAAGAGTTCCGGATGCCCAGTTGGGGTGTGTTGAAGAAGACGATGAAACAGTCAGTGGTGATTGATGGAAGAAACATCTATGACAAGTCTGAATTGCAAGAGTTAGGGATAGCTTATTCTTGTATCGGTAGATGATAAGTTATGAAAACGATTAAATTAGGCTATGAAGGTAAGGAAGTTACCTTATTGCAACAGGCTTTGAAGTCATCCGGTTATTCGATGTCTGAAGGCAGAGTTTTCACCCCAGAGACAGCGGATGCCGTTGTCAAGTTTCAACAGTCACATAGTCTGGATGCCGATGGTATTGTCAGCTATCGCACTTGGGAAGCGTTGCTGCTTGCCGGTTATAAGTTCGTGGAACGGCTGGCAGACGGGGACTTTGAACTTGTAGCCCGTTTGCTGGATTGTGAACTGGATGTTCTGAAGGCTGTCCGGCAAGTTGAAACCGGTGGCAGAGGTGTTTTTTTCGCTTCTGGCAAGCCTGCCATTTTTTTTGAGGGTCACATCTTTGGGAGTCAGTTGAAGAAGAGAGGTCTCAATCCGGCAGAATATGTGGCAGGCAATGAGAACATTCTTTATCCCAAGTGGGAGAAAGGGCATTACAAAGGAGGTATGGGGAGTATGACCGTCTGGAACAGGCACGCAAGATTCACCCTGAGGCGGCAAACTCTTCCGCTATGCATGAGAGCGAACTCAAGCAACTGATACTTGCCGCCCGTTTCATCAGACAGGCAGGTATGCTTCCGGCATTGCAGACTGAGAACTGGGCGGAATTCGCCAGACGATATAACGGGCCTGCCTATGCTCAAAACGGCTACGACAAGAAATTGGTGGAAGCTTATATGGGTAAAAAAATCTAATCTATAATTGGTTTGAATTGAGTTTTTGGAGAAGCGGATGCTTACCCGTAAAATCAACTATAAGGCAGCGTGTCTGAAAAATAGAGAATTATAAATATCTTTTTTGAATCAATCCGATTTTTGATAAAATCTATAGAGAAATCGCCTAAAAGCGGATTCTATTTTTGTGGGAACTATGTCAAAAATGGTGGTTAACTTTACGTATGAAAAGAGCATTGATTACAGGAATTACGGGACAAGATGGCTCGTATTTAGCAGAATTTCTTCTTGAGAAAGGTTATGAAGTACATGGCATTATTCGCCGTTCCTCTGTAGATTATCGTGAGCGAATTGCTCATCTTGAGGGAGTTCCCAATTTCCATTTGCATTATGCCGATTTAGGTGATTCCATGTCGATGGTACAGGCGGTAAAAAAGGTTAGTCCAGATGAAATATATAATCTTGCGGCACAGAGTCATGTGCAGGTGAGTTTCGACTCGCCCGAATTTACTGCAGATGTAGATGCTGTGGGTGTATTGAGGGTACTTGAGGCGGTTCGCCAATGTGGGCTTGAAAAGACTTGTCGCATCTACCAGGCCTCCACTTCCGAATTATATGGTAAAGTGGAGGAAGTGCCTCAGAATGAGAAGACACCTTTTCATCCATATTCACCATACGCCGTAGCCAAACTTTATGGATTCTGGATTATTAAGGAATATCGTGAGGCTTACAGCATGTTTTGCTGTTCAGGTATTCTCTTCAATCATGAATCAGAACGCCGTGGCGAAACCTTTGTAACTCGTAAAATTACTCTTGCTGCCGCACGTATTGCCCAAGGCAAACAAAATTGTCTGTATCTTGGTAATTTAGATTCTCTCCGTGATTGGGGATATGCCAAGGATTATGTAGAGTGCATGTGGCTTATCCTTCAGCATGATAAGCCCGAAGACTTTGTTATTGCAACAGGGGTGCAGCATACTGTTCGTGAGTTTGCTACCCTTGCTTTCCGTTATGCGGGTATTGAACTTCGGTGGGAAGGAGAAGGAATAAATGAAAAAGGCATTGATATCAAAACAGGCAAAGTATTGGTAGCTGTTTCAGAAGATTTTTATCGTCCCACTGATGTGGTAAATCTTTGGGGGGATCCCACTAAAGCCCGAAACGAACTCGGTTGGAATCCGCAAACCACTTCTTTTGAACGGCTTGTCGAAATAATGGTAAAGCATGATATGCAGAAAGTCGCTGCCGATCATGTGGCTTCTGTCATGCGTACCAACCTTGCTGAATATCTGGAAAAGGGTCTGGTAAAATAACTGATTGATTCTGATTTAAATTCAACCATTCAACTGTTTCCCAAAAACTGTTAAATCACTTATGTTTATATATAATGGATTGTAATATCTTTAAATTAATATGGAAGTTGTAAAAACAGCCATTGAAAGAGTTGTAATTATTGTACCTCGTCTTTTTAAAGATAGTCGCGGTTATTTTTTTGAGTCTTTCAATCAGGGAGAGTTTGAAGAAAAAGTTTGTAAGACGACATTCGTGCAGGATAATGAATCCAAATCATCCTATGGTGTCATTCGTGGTTTGCACTTTCAATCCCCCCCTTGCGCAAAGTAAACTGGTGCGTGTAGTGAAAGGCTCAGTTCTTGATGTTGCTGTGGATATAAGAAAAGGTTCTCCGACTTTCGGACGGCATGTAGCTGTAGAACTTACAGAAGAAAATCATCACCAGTTCTTTATACCAAGAGTTTTTGCGTATGGTTTCAGTGTGTTGAGTGATGAGGTGATATTTCAATATAAGTGTGATAACTTTTATGCTCCGGAGTGTGAAGGTGCCTTGGCGTGGGATGATCCAGATTTGAGAATTGATTGGAGGATCCCGATGGATAAAGTTGTATTGAGTGAAAAAGATCAAAAGCATCCTATATTGAAAAATGCGAATTTAATGTTTGATTATAGCGTTGATCAATATTGACGTAAGAATACAAGACTTCAAAAAGAAAGGGGATAAGGATGAAGGATATCCTAACCGTGAGAATGAGAAATGGCACAAGTTTCTAGCAATAAAAGGGTAGCTAAAAACACTCTTTTACTATATATACGTACGTTTGTAATCTTAATAGTGAATCTATATACTTCAAGAATTGTTCTTGAGGTGTTAGGTGTAGAGGATTATGGAATATACAATATCGTAGGTGGAATGGTTGTGATGTTTTCGATAATCTCAGCTGCTCTGTCGAATTCTATAACACGATTTATTACGTTTGAATTAGGGAAAGGAAACAAAGATAAGCTGAAGCAAATATTTTCTACAAGTATAAACATTCAATTGAGACTTTCATTAATTGTAGTCATTGCAGTAGAAGTGTTAGGTGTATATTTTATGTATGCTTATATGCAGATTCCTGAAGACCGTTTGTCGGCAGCTTTTTGGGTATTGCAGTGTTCACTTCTCAATTTTATTATTTCTTTAGTAAGTTTACCTTATAGCGCGGTGATTATAGCGCATGAACGGATGAACATATTCGCTTATGTAGGGTTACTAGAGGCGGCGTTGAAGTTTGTGTCTGCTTATTTATTATTTATTGTGGCTTTTGATCACTTGATATTGTATGGCGTTTTATTAGCTTTATCGTCTTTAATTATCCGTTTGATATATGGTCGTTATTGTTCGCTTCATTTTGAAGAATGCAAATATACAGCAAAATTAGATAAAAATCTTACACGTGAAATGTTTGGCTTTGCCGGATGGAATTTTTTAGGAACCGGAGCATATCTTTTCAATACGCAAGGAGTAAACATTGTATCTAATTTATTTTTTGGTGTTGCGGTTAATGCTGCACGAGGGGTGGCGGGGCAGGCTGAGGCAGGTGTAAAACAGTTTGTGAACAATTTTACAACAGCACTAAATCCGCAGATTATAAAAACATATGCTGACAAAAATTATGAATCGTGTTTTATTCTTGTCCGTCAAGGTGGCAAGTATTCCTACTTGTTGATGCTTGTTTTTTTTATACCTTTTGTGTTGGAAGCAGATTTCCTTTTGTCATTATGGTTAAAGGAAGTGCCACAGCATGCTGTTATCTTTTGGCAGTTAGCTATGTTAGGTACTTTGATTGATTTACCGGCAGCTCCTCTTACAACATTAGCTCAAGCTACGGGGCATATAAAGAAATTTTATATTTATATAGGCGGATTTGGATGTTTAGTGTTACCTTTAACATGTATTTTCTTTTCTTTAGGAATGCCGCCTTATACAGCCTATGTAGCTTATGTCATTGTTTATACTTATCTTGTTTTTGTACGTTTATATTTGATGAATAAACAAGTCGGCTTTCCTATTCGTGTATTTGTTATACAGGTTTTATTAAGAATTGCTGTGGTGACGGCTATATCTTTGATTCTTCCAATCTTCATTGTATATATAATGCCATATGGTTTTGTGAGATTCATCTTGGTTGCATCGGTCAGTTTTATTTCTATAGTAGGGAGCACTTTTGTGTTTGGTATGGATAGTGTTGAACGTAAAAGAATAAAGTCCTTTGTATTAAATAAGATACGGAATAATTAACTATTAGTTTCTTAATTATATGTATGTGAATTTAGTGACATGGCTGGGTACAGGGAATTATGGTACTAGTCTTCAGTCGTACGCTCTTCATGAGATGCTGAAAGAGATGGATTACAATGTACGTTTTGTACATTCGTTTTCTCCTAAAAATTTCTCTCTAAAGAGAAGGTTGCTCTTTCTTTTGAAGATTGTTGTGAAAGAGGCATTAAAACAGTTTGGGCGTACTAATAAAGATAAAAAAATTCGTTCTTTTAACAGGGAGAATTATAACCATATTCATATACATAGTGAAAAGCAGTATCGAAGTCTATTAAAAGAATCAGATGTTTTCATTACTGGTAGTGACCAGATATGGAATTGTTATCACAACTTTGACCCATTTATGTTTCTGGCTTATGCGGGTAATTGTAAACGTGTGGCTTATGCCTCAAGTATTGGAACAAGCGATATACCTCAAACGTATATAGAACAGGTTAAGTGTTTATTAAATAAGTTCACTCACATCGGAGTGAGAGAAGAGGGCACAGCTAATTTTTTGAATACTCTTTTGGGTAGAAATGATGTCAGGCAGGTTTTAGATCCCACGTTTCTTCTTTCAACTTCAAAGTGGCTTAGTTTCGCGAAGAAATCGCGATTATCATTGGCTTTGCCGCAAAACTATATTTTATGCTATTTTATAGGGAATCGTGTAGAATACGTTTTGCAGCTTGAGGAGGTAAAACGGATTACTGGAATGTCAAATGTTATTTTGATTCCCTCATTGGAGAACAATACCATTTTAATAAATGAAGCTACTAAATGTCAGGATGCAGGTCCATACGAATTTGTAGAACTCATCGCTCAGTCGTCTATGGTATGTACAGATTCGTTTCATGCTTGTGCTTTATCTATCAATCTTTCAAAAGATTTTGTTGCTTTTAAGAGATTCTCTGATGATGATAAAAAGTCTCAGAATTCTCGAATTTATGATTTACTTTGTCTGTTTGGATTGAGTAATCGACTTTATAATGGTGCAAATAAGTCATTGAAAGAACCTATAGATTATTTTTCTGTTCAAAAAATTCTTCAAGACCGTAGAGAGGTATCAATTTGTTTTTTGAGAGACTCTATTGAAAACTAAACTTTTATTATAGTAGAAAATATGAATATTTTAGTTTTAGGAGGTACCGGAGCAATGGGAATTCACATTGTAAAAATACTTTCACAACAAGGACATCATGTGTTTTGTACTTCTCGAATAGAAAGGGAACAAGAGAGGAATATAACATATATTGTAGGTGATGCCCATAATATGATTTTTATGAAAAGCTTACTCAATAAAAAGTATTATAATGCTATTATTGATTTTATGACTTATACTACAAATGATTTTCGAATAAGGTATGAAAGTCTTTTAGGTGCAACTGATCAATACTTTTTTCTCAGTAGTTCCAGAGTATATGCCGATGATTCCATTATTACTGAAGATTCACCATTAATCTTAGATACTATAAAAGATAAAAAATATCTGAAAACCGATGAATACGCTTTGTGTAAAGCTAGACAAGAAGTTATTTTGAAGAAATCAGGAAAAAATAATTTCACCATTATTCGCCCATATATTACATATAGTGAAAATAGGTTGCAGTTAGGAGTGTTAGACAAAGATACTTTCATATATCGAGCATTGAAAGGTAGGCCGATTGTTATTTCTGATGATATTATGCAGCATGTCACAACATTAACTTATGGTTATGATGTAGCAACCTGTATAGCGCGTTTAATAGGAAATGTTAAAGCTTTTGGTGAAGCTTTTCATATAACAATGGGGCAATCTATAAGATGGGTGGAAGTTTTAGAGGTATATATAGAAGCATTAGGTAAGTATCTTGGAAAACGACCGGATGTGGTAGTTATAAAGCAATGTCATCAATTAAATTATCCTATAAGATGTTATCAAGTGACTTACGATCGGTTATACGATCGTCGGTTTGATAATTCGAAAATACTTGATGCCATTGGTGACTTTACGTTTACCTTGCCTAAAGAAGGATTGGCTAAATGTATTGATTCTTTTCTGAGTAATCTTTCATTTGGACATATAGATGAAAGCATAGAGGGAACCAATGATTATTACAGTGGTTGTTGGGCGTCTCTTTCTGAATATAATAGTATAAAAAGAAAATTGAGATATGTGGCTTATCGTTTAAATCCTATAATGGCTTGTCGATTGGAACAGTATATTAGAACGTTTTTAAGATGAAATAATATGGAAAGCAAATTGAAAGTTAGAGATTTTAATTTTGAATTGTTGCACCTATTGGTAATATTTGTGATAATGTTTATCATCTTGTAATAAAAAGTGTCCAGTCTGCGGATACACTCGGCTTTATGATAGTGAAATGGATGGGGGATAGGGCTGATAATTAATGAATTTATGCCGTAGCTGCTTATGTGGTGGAATACATCAAAAATCCATATACGCAAAGATATATTTTTGAAAAAATAAAATTGAAATAATTATGAATACCTACTATTCAAGTGAGAGAGGCATACAGATATTGATAAGGCTTCTAAAAGATTTTGGAGTAAGAAAAATAGTTGCATCTCCGGGTACCACTAATATGATGCTTAATGCCTCATTGATGTATGACGGAAGTTTTGAAATGATTTCGTCTGTAGATGAACGCTCAGCGGCTTATATGGCTTGTGGCATGGCGGAGGAAAGTGGTGAACCTGTTATGATCACATGTACAGGTGCGACAGCTGCGCGAAACTATATGCCTGCTTTGACAGAAGCCTTTTACCGTAAACTTCCTATTTTGGTGGTAACAGGTACACAAGATCTTAGAAGATTAGGTAATTTATATGATCAGGTGACCGATCGCAGTGTACAGCCGAATGACATTGTAACCTTCAGTACATATATTCCATCGGTGAGAGATGATAAAGATGCCGAATATGCAGCTTTAAAAATCAATCAGGCTATTTCCGCTTTGACGCTAAATGGAGGTGGACCTTCTCATATCAATCTTGAAACTACGTATAGTAGGGACTTATCGGTAAAAGATTTGCCTAAAATAAAAACGGTGAGACGCATAGATTGGGATGATGACCTTCCTTCTCTGCCACAAGGTAAAATAGCTGTATTTATAGGATCTCACCAACAATTTGATGAAAAGTCAACGCAAGCAATAGATGCTTTTTGCGCTAATCATAATGCGGTAGTATTTTGTGATCACACAAGTGGATATAAGGGCGAATTTCGGCAAGTCGACGCGTTATTAACTAAACAGAATGCGGAGTGTTTGAATGATATCAAACTGTTGATACACTTAGGTGAAATATCTGGCGATCATTTTAATATGGGGGATAAAGCTGCTGAAGTATGGCGTGTGAATCGGGATGGACAAATGCGTGATCGTTATGGGAAACTAACCCATCTTTTTGCTATGAGTGAGAAACATTTCTTTGAGCGATATAAAGATAAAGATATTCAACCAGGTACTTCTTTTTTGAACCAATGTCGTACAGAATATACTCGTTGTTATACTGCTATACCTGAATTGCCATTGTCGAATATCTGGATGGCTAAGGAGTTAGCTCCGAGTCTGCCAGAGAATAGTGTATTTCATTTGGGAATTCTTACATCTCTTCGCTCATGGAATTTTTTTGAAGTTTCTAAATCAATTCATTCGGCATGCAATGTAGGTGGGTTTGGGACAGATGGAACGTTGTCCTCTCTTCTCGGAGCGTCAATTATTCATCCACAGAGATTATATTTTGGTATTGTCGGTGATTTGGCTTTCTTTTATGATATGAATGCCCTTGGTAATCGGCACAAAGGAAATAACTTACGTATATTATTGGTGAATAATGGAAAAGGGTGTGAATTTACTCATTATTTAAACCCCGGTCATATTTTTAAGGAAAATGTTAATCCTTATATTGCTGCGGCAGGTCATTTTGGAAATCAGTCGCGTACGTTAGTTCAGGACTATGCCAAAAATTTAGGAATGGATTATTATGCAGCTTCTACAAAAGAAGAATTCTTAGCCAATAAAGATAAGTTTGTTTCACCGGAAATTACACGTTCTTGTATTTTTGAAGTTTTCACTCGCGATGTTGATGAGAATGAAGCTTTAAGGTTAATAACAAGCACAGGTATGATGGATGATATGAAACAAGCTCTGAAAGAGAATGTAAAAAATATGGTAGGTGATAAAGGTATTGGAATTATAAAGGGGTTATTTAAATGACAACGTGTGTTGTAGTTATACCGGTATATAATGCTAACCCTAAACCGATTGAAATGGCTTCATTGAGGCAGGTATTGACAGTGTTGAATAGTCATGTAATCCATTTGTTTACTTATGAGGAACTGGATACTACTGTCTATAAAACGGTATTTGAAGAATACAATAAACCTTTCTTGGTGGATTATTTTGATAAATCCTATTTCTCATCTGTTAAAGGTTATAATAAGTTATGTCTAACTCCGGCTTTTTATTTGCGATATGTTGATTTTGACTACATGTTGATATATCAATTGGATGCATGGGTGTTTTATGATAGCCTGCAGTATTGGTGCGATAAAGGTTATGACTATGTTGGTGCCCCTCATTTTTATCCACAAGGGGAAGGCGTATCTAAGGAATTTATCGGTGTGGGTAATGGTGGTTTCTCATTGCGATGTATCAAATATTGCCTTCAGACACTATATAGAAATAAGTATATGCCATATTTAAGACCTATAGCTCTTATGAAGTATTACTATAGAAAAGATTTGGTCCATTTTCGCAGTCATTCAATTATAGTTGAATGGTTTTTGTTTTTAATAAAAATACTTTTAAAATCCATAGGCATAAATAATAATTTGTATTTTTTTATTCATACTAGTCAAATTAATGAGGACTTTATTTTTGGCAGTTGGGCTAAGCTTGCATGGAATGCAAAAGCTAATATACCTTCTTTAGATGAAGCAGCTAATTTTTCTTTTGAATCTAATCCTTCGTATCTCTATGATAAAAAGGGAAAATTACCTTTTGGTTGCCACGCTTTTGAGAAGTGGGAATATGATTCGTTTTGGAGAAAGTATATAGTAATATAATTTATCCAACTCTCATTAAAGTCATGTCTTTAGTATATGGTTTATAATGAAGTGGGCTAACGCTGTATTTATGTCTTATAGTAATTTTTATATAAAGCAATCGAGGCTGTTTTCCGTTTTAATATGGATGATATTAATTGCTGCACATCCATTTGTCTTTTGTTACGCATTGAATTTCCCTGGCCCTCTAATACTTATATTGCTTTCTTTATCAATGCTTGTTGTATATGTTAAATTTGCAAGGACTTTTGAAGTACAATCGTTTTGTATCTTTTGGGGGGTGATAGTTTTTTTTAGTTTCTTAAATGTCTATCACTCTGATTTATGTTCTATCTCAAACGTAGTTCAAGTTCTAATTGTTTTTCTAATTTGTACGGTTATTACTAACTGCATTGGCGAAAAAGCATTCTGTAAGCAGTATGTGTATTTGTTGACGATTATAGTCTCTTTAGGATTTATTGGATGGTTATCTGTGTTGATCTTTAATTATCCTCCTTTGTTTAATTATACAGCTCAAGATGGAAGATCAGTAGCGGCATTTCTTTTTACCGTTTGTAATACTTACATACCTCCGGTGCCTCATCCTATAATTAGATATTCTGGTATATTTGATGAACCGGGAACATTGTCTTTTTTTTCAATGATAGCGTTATGTATCAATAAACTAATAGTAAAGAGTAAAAGATGCGAAATTATTTTATTAATATTACCAATTATGACTTTCTCTCTGGCTCACATACTGACTTTACTATTATTTTATTTATTTTTTTATATAACCTCAATTCAGAGGTTGGTAGTTTTTATCAGCATAGTTTCAGGATTAATTTTCCTCATTATATCTCAGAAGGATATATCTCCTTATAATCGGATTTATGAATTATCCTTGCATAGATTAGAGCAGGATGATGAAAGGGGATTTCAAGGCAATAATAGATCGGAGTCAACGAGTAATGCCTATAAACTTTTTATCGAAAACAAATTACTCGGTGTTGGTGTTCAATATGAAGAAGAGCATCATGGAATTTCTACTAATCCTTTTACTATCTTAGCATTATATGGTCTTGTCGGATATTTTATAGTTCAAATTTTTTTTTGGAGAATTCTTGTGAAATCTTTTGCATTTAGATGGAGGGCTTTAAATTGGAATTGTATAAAATGTCTTGTCATACTTTTGGTTAACTTTCAGCAAAGGCCATTCACTACTAATGTTTTTACAATGTTTTCTGTCTTGTTATTACTTTCAATTGTAGAAACTCAATTAAATATGCATAAACGAAATGCCTCCTAATATGCTTACAGTCTTTTATAAAAGTTATTCCCATTATACCCTGTTTTTTAAGTAATATACTTTCAGATTTTTATGAGATATTCAATAATAACTGTATCCTACAATAGCGAAAAAACTATTGAAAGGACAATAAAATCCATTCTTGCCCAAAGCGAGAAGGACTATGAATATATAATTGTTGATGGTGCTTCCAAAGACTACACTGTGAAACTCGTCAAACAATATGAGCCATTGTTTGAGGGTAGGCTTCGTTGGATTAGTGAACCCGATAAGGGGATCTACAACGCTATGAACAAGGGTATTTCTATGGCTAAGGGTGATGTCATAGGAATCGTGAATAGCGATGATTGGCTTGAAACGGATGCTCTTATTACTATCTCTGAAGCGATCAATACTTTAAGGATAAATACAAAATCAAGTTTCGTTCTTACAGGTTGGATGAAATTTCATTATAAAGACGGCTCTGTCCAAGTAATCAGACGTACTTATGAACAGTTTTTGAGTGGTGCTAAAAAATATGATATGTATCTAAATCATCCTGCAACATGGGTTTCATCAGAAGCATATAAAGGAATTGGTTACTTTGATGAAAATATAAAAATATTGGCGGATAATGATTTAATGCTTAGATTACATTTTAATAAGATACCTTTTCATTTTATATCTGTAGTCATAACTAATATGGCTGATGGCGGAGTGTCTAATCATTTTTCTACAATTCGCCTGAAAGATAGAAATATGATTATAAACAAATACGAAAAAAGTATTATTAATAAGTTGTATCTGTTGGTTCCTTATTATATTAAAGAGTTAGTGAAATGGATTTTACCATTGAAATTAATACGTAAAATAAAAAATGTGAAATGAGTTTAGAACAAAAACTGAACTACCAGTTAAATAAATATCCTGCAGTAAAGAAAATTATAAAGAGAGTTTATCAGTTGGGTATGTATACTATTTCTCCGAAAATAAAATCGGAAGGTAATATTGTGCGCATATCGCCCAATGAGCAAGGGGAGTTCTTCTTCGGTTATTACGACAAGTGTCCATGGGATATTACTGGGCGGTATATGCTGTGTATGAAAGCAAAGGATACATGGAGTGATGTTTCTCCTAAAGATAAGCTTGAAATATTATTGCTTGATACTTTAACTAATACAGTAGTTACTGTAGCGGAGAGCAATAGTTGGAATGTACAACAAGGATGCATGGCTCAGTGGTTAGGACCCGAGTTCAAAGAAAAAATTATTTATAATGATTTCAGAAACGGCCATTATTGTTCGGTGATTTTAAATGTATTTACTGGACACGAAGAAAGAATCATTTCGGTTCCAATATATACTGTTGCTACAGACGGGAAAACGGCATTAACGCTTGATTTCTCACGACTTTATCGTCTTCGTCCTGGCTATGGTTACTATAATGTTCCGGAAATTACTGCAACAGAACGTATCCCTGACAAGACTTGCATTTGGAGAATCAATCTTGAAAATGGTAATGTGACTCCTTTGTTGAAGTATACAGATTTTGCAAATTTTGAGCAACGCAAAGATATGGTGAATGCCGAGCATAAGGTGAATCACTTAATGTTGAGTCCTAACGGTAAGCGGTTTATGGTACTTCATCGATGGTTTGAGGGGCAACGAAAATACACTCGCTTGGTGACTTGTAATATTGATGGTACAGATATGTATAATCTGAGTGACGATGACATGGTGAGTCACTGCTTTTGGAAGAGTGATGATGAAATTTTGGCATTTGAGAATAAGTATAATGGTGGTCCTGGTTATTATTTAATGCGAGATAAAACAAGGGAATATACTCATTTTTGGCCAGGAATAAGCGGAGATGGGCATCCAAGCTATTCGCCGGATGGAACATTGGTGGTAACCGATACTTATCCTGATCGAGAGAGAATCGCTGCGCTTAAAGTAATGAAGGGTGATGACATCAAAATCGTGGCAAAAGTGTTTGCTCCTTTTAAATATGATAATGATACACGTTGCGACTTGCATCCTCGTTGGAGCAGAGATGGAAAGATGATATGTTTTGATTCGGTTTTCGAGGGAGTGCGCGGACTTTATATTGTTAAGTTGTGACGAGTAGTTTTGTTAATAGAACACAGGTGGTTGTCTTGATGTCCGTATATAAAAAAGATGACCCAAGACATTTGCGTTTGTCCATTGAGAGTATTCTCAATCAATCATATGCAAACTTTAGGTTATTGGTTGGTGTGGATGGAAGTGTAGGCGAAGAATTGGAAAGCGAACTAAAGATGTATGAGGCTAATGATAAAGTTGCATCTTTTTGGTTTAAAGAGAACCGTGGTCTGACTGCGGTTCTTAATAACCTTATTGAAGAAGGAAAGAAGCTGAATCCTTTGTATATAGCTCGTATGGATGCTGATGATATTTCTAAATCGGATCGTTTTGAAAAGCAAATCAACTATTTGGAGAAACACCCGGATGTGGATGTATTGGGTGGGGCGATTGAAGAGATGGAATATGACGGTAGATTGAATGGTAAGGTGATTCATTACCCATTGACTCATCAGCAATGCTTTGATTTTTTTTCCACACGCAATCCATTGGCTCATCCTGCAGTAATGTTCAGAGCTTCGTTCTTTGATAAAGTAAGCTCATACAACGCTTTATATAAAAAAAACCAAGATACAGAATTGTGGTTTCGAGCATTCAAGGCTGGATGTAGGTTTGCTAACCTTGAAGATATTGTTCTCTCATTTCGGGTGTCCCAAGATATGTATAGACGCCGAGGGGGTACAAAGTTTGCTCTTGAAGTTCTGAGGCTTCGCAAGGAAATAAATAAGAACTTGGGATATGGCGTGAAAGCCCAACTATTTGCTTATGCTTATTATGCGATGGCCGTTTCTCCAGGATGGGTAAAAAAGTTTGCCTATAAGACTTTTAGATAATATGGCTTTAAAATATTGGTAAGTACTGATATAATTTATTCTTATGTTTTTTAAATCCCTCTTTGATCGTGGAGCTTCGCTCTTTGGTTTGATTTTTTTATCTCCTATTTTATTGGTAGTCGGTGCTTTAATCCATATAAAGATGCCGGGCGGTCCTACGATATTCAAGCAGAAGCGTGTAGGAAAGCATGGACGATTGTTTACTATGTATAAGTTTCGTTCAATGACTGTCAGGCATTCGGGTAGTTCTGTTTCGGTGAAAGGGGAAAGTCGTATTACTCCGTTAGGGGTATTACTCCGGAAATATAAATTGGATGAATTGCCGGAGCTATGGAATGTCCTGATAGGTGACATGAGTTTGGTGGGTCCTCGCCCCGATGTGCCGGGATATGCGGATAAATTGCAAGGGGAGGACAGGAGGATGTTATTGTTAAAACCTGGTATCACAGGACCTGCAAGTTTGAAATACCGAAATGAAGAAGAATTATTAGCACAGCAGGAAGATCCTCAAAAATACAATGACGAGGTACTGTTTCCTGACAAAGTGAGAATTAATATAGAATATTTGGATCACTGGTCCTTCTGGAATGACATTAAAATCATTATTTATACAATATTTGGAAAAGATTTATAATATCATAAAATGGTTATTTGTGCCTTATTACCTGTGGCGTAAATGGCTTTTTTCTTATACGCTTACTTTTCATATTATCATTTTCTTTTAATCATATAATTCAATGGACAAGAGGATTTATCTTTGCCTTGCTCACATGAGCGGCAAGGAGCAGGATTTTATAAAGGAAGCCTTCGATACAAACTGGGTAGTCCCTTTGGGCCCCAATGTGAATGCTTTCGAAGAAGAACTGAAACATTTTGTAGGACAGAATAAGGAAGTTGTTGCTTTATCTGCAGGTACGGCAGCCATTCATCTGGGATTAATCCAACTTGGTGTAGGAGCTGGTGACGAGGTGATCTGCCAGTCATTTACCTTTTGTGCTTCTGCCAATCCGGTGGCTTATCAGGGGGCAACTCCTGTGTTTATCGATAGTGAAGAGGATACCTGGAATATGGATCCTGCTTTATTGGAAGAAGCTATTAAGGACAGAATCGCGAAAACAGGTAAGAAACCTAAAGCTATTCTCCCTGTTCATCTTTACGGTATGCCTGCCAGGATTGATGAGATTTGTGCTATTGCATCGAAATATGATATTCCGGTCTTGGAAGATGCCGCAGAAGCTTTGGGCTCCGAATTCAAGGGTCAGAAGTGTGGTACTTTTGGCACTTTCGGTGTCTTGTCTTTCAATGGTAATAAGATGATTACGACTTCGGGTGGCGGTGCGCTCATTGTTCCTGATGAAGCGTCAAAGAAACAGACTATGTTTTATGCTACGCAGGCTCGTGAGCCTTATCCTCATTACCAGCATGAAAAGATTGGTTATAATTATCGCATGAGTAATATTTGTGCTGGTATTGGCCGTGGCCAGATGACTGTTCTGGATGAACACATCGCTCATCACCGTCATGTCCATGAGCTTTATGCGAAGGCTTTTGAAGATGTGGATGGCATTGCTTTGAAGTCTAATCCTGATGATCGTTTCAATGCTAATTACTGGTTATCTACGATTCTGATAGATCCGGATAAGACCGGTACTAATTATGATGAAATTCGCTTGAAACTGGATGCTCAAGGTGTTGAGACCCGTCCCTTATGGAAGCCTATGCATCTTCAACCTGTTTATGCGAACAATCCCCATTATGTTAATGGCGTTTCTGAACGTTTATTCAATATGGGTTTGTGTATTCCTGCCGGTCCTTGGGTGACGGATGAAGATGTTGCTTATATTGTGGAAAGAATAAAACGATGCTGCAAGAAGTAGTACGATGCTACGGAATAACCCCCATGTATTAGAAATTAGGATGAAAAGCCTTGCAGCGTTTAGCTGCAGGGCTTTTTTTGTAAAAATGCTTATGAGCCTTTCAACAAAGTTCTTTGAGCCACACAGCAAAGTTCTTGTGAAATATTCCTCGTAGATTTGCACCGTAACAATAAAACGAATGAAATATGAACGATATTTTTGCAAAAGATTTAAGTGGCGAAATGTTTTCACCCAATGAACAGGGTTATGAGAGACTGATTTCTGACATTTTTGTGAAGTAAACGAAAAATAAAGTAAGCAATGAAAAAGGAATATGAAATGAGCCGCCGCGGTTTTCTGAAAACGGCAGCCGCTGTGGGGGCGGCATTGACCATTCAACCCACAATTAATAAGGTAAAAGCGGCTAATGCTGCTCTCAATGGCCAAAGCATGTCGCCCGTAGAGAAGGACGGGGTGCAGTGTCGTACGCTTGGAACTGGAAATGCAGTATTTGAGGTTTCGGCACTTGGTTTTGGTGTGATGGGTATGAACTATAACCGCTCGCAGTCGCCCGATAAGAAAGAGTGCATCCGCATCATTCACGAGGCAGTGGACAGAGGTGTGACGCTGTTTGATACTGCTATTATTTACGGGCCATTGCATAATGAGTTATTGGCAGGTGAGGCATTGGAGCCTTATAAAGGGCGGGTGAACGTAACAACGAAGTTCGGTCACGAAGTGATAAATGGCAAAGGAACAGGTAGACAAGACAGTAGTCCGGCAACCGTTCGCCGTTATTGCGAGGAATCATTGAAACGTCTGCGTATCGACTCTATTCCGCTCTTTTATCAGCACCGTTTTGATCCGAACGTGCCAATAGAAGAAGTTGCGTCGACTATTGGTGACTTGATAAAAGAAGGAAAGGTGCAGCGTTGGGGCTTGTGTGAAGTTAGTGTCGACACCATCCGCCGTGCGCATGCTGTACAGCCGCTTACAGCCATACAGAGCGAATATCACTTGATGCACCGACTGGTGGAAGAAAACGGCGTGCTTGATGTGTGTCGTCAACTCGGTATCGGTTTCGTTCCATACAGTCCTATCAACCGTGGTTTCCTCGGTGGTTGCATTAATGAATATACGGTATTTGATACGAACAATGACAATCGTCACACACTACCCCGTTTTCAACCCGAAGCCATCCGTGCAAACACGCGTATTGTGAATGTGCTGCAACAGTTTGGACGCACACGGGGCATGACCTCGGCACAAGTAGCCCTCGGCTGGCTCTTGCAGAAAGAGCCATGGATAGTTCCCATTCCCGGCACGACTAAACTTTCGCATCTGGACGAGAATCTACATACGCTTTCGTTCAATGTTTCACCCGGAGAGTGGAAAGAACTGGAAGATGCTGTTGCTGCTGTTCCCGTAGTGGGCGAACGGTATAATGCGGAACAGCAGAAGCAAGTAGGACACTAATCTGCTACGTGTCTATTACTGCTAATGGCGATGCGCTGTTGTTGGGCATCGCCATAGCGGCAATTGATTATTGCCAAAGTAAATAATGCCTTTTAGCTTTGCTATATTAATCATATTATATACATTTGTCCCTCAATTCAAAGCAAACATAAATAATAGAGGGGATGGGCTTTATTTCAGTTTATACATTCAAATATACTATAATAAGGCTCATTCTTTGTAGCCTTATTGGGATAGAACTACTGGTTGCTTGTAACCCGAAAGGAGAGGACAGGCGGGTATTGGTGATACATTCTTTTGAAGAAGCTTATAGCGCGTATCCCGATTTTAATAAGATGATATCCGGACAATTTAAGAAAGCCCATATAAATGCTGATATTAAAACTTTGTATCTGGATTGTCATACCTATGAAGAGCAAGCCGAACTGGACTGGATGTACCTGCAACTTGATTCTTTAGGTGATTGGATACCGGAAGTGATTCTTGTAAATGAGGATCAGGCAACTTACTCACTGCTGAAATGCGGACACCGACTCGTAAAAGAAACTCCTGTTGTATTTGCCGGCGTCAATTATCCCAATTGGAATTTAATTAAACAATTTACAAATGTGACAGGGTTTTATGATGCTCCTGACTATATAACAAATATAAAGTTTATAGAACGGTTTTTCCAACGGAAACCAAGAGTGATGTTGCTGCAAGAGGAGACGTATCTTGACAGGCAGATTAAGGCTGATTTAAGAAAGCAGTTGAGCACTACGAAAATAAAAATCTATGAATCTAATATAGGAGAGCCGGAACCTCCCAGGCGTACATTGAAACAAAAAATGGAATTTCGTGCAGGATTAGACTCTACTGTGGTTACCATTAAAAGTTTTCACGATACTTCAGTAGGTAGTGCAGGGATTATATGGAATTTGGGGAGGTATGTAAATAATTCCCATTATTTGCAGACGAAACGGGATTATATAACTGTGAACGTGGGTAACTTCTCTTATAACTCCAGCTTTTCTGCTATAAATGAAGCCGTCGGGTATGGAGAAAATCTCATAGGGGGATATTTTACTCCTCTGCATGTGCAAGTGGAAGATGAAGTGGGAGCGGCAATACAGATTTTGAAAGGTAAGCATCCCTCTGATATGTCTATACAGGAAAGCAAGAAAACATATGTAGTAGACTGGAAGGCTCTTCGAAACGATAACCTGGATGTTTCTTTACTTCCTTCCGATTGTGAAATACTGAACCAGCCCTTTTATGAGCGATATAAGGCGTTGAGCCTGTGGGTGGGAAGCATTTTGCTGATGACTGTTGTTGCTCTGTTCGCATGGTTGATATACATTTACAGGCGTGAAACACGTAGAAAAAAGAATGCTCTCCATGAACTGAAGAATGAAAAGGAATCTTTAGCATTGGCTATTTCCGGTGGAAATATTTATGTGTGGAAGCGTGTGGATGAGTATTTTGTGATTGAAGATGCTTTTTGGAAGTCAATGGGATTGTTGCCTCATAAATTCACTACAGAAGGATTTCTGGAAATTCTTTCGCCGGAGCATAGGAGAACTTTCCTGAAAAATGAATATAAGTTGCATTATGCAGGTACCCGCATGGCAAAATATCAATGTAATTTTGATGGTAAGGGTTACCAATGGTGGGAGTTTCGTTATAGCATAACAGAAGATGCTAAAGGAGAATTAAGCTTACTTGGTATGATGCTGAATATCCAGGAGGTGAAGGATCGTGAGCAAGAGTTGATAGAAGCAAGAGAGTTGGCCGAAAAAGCAGAACTGAAACAATCTTTCCTGGCAAATATGAGTCATGAGATACGCACACCGCTGAATGCTATTGTAGGTTTTTCAAATATATTGGCTGCTGATGAAGCTTTGACGGAAGAAGAACGCTGTGATTATATCGATTCCATCAACAGGAATAGTGATCTCCTGCTGAACCTTGTGAACGATATACTGGAGCTTTCGCGCATTGAATCGGGATTTATGACTTTTGAATTGGTTGCGTGTGGGGTAAATCAGATTATTGATGAAAATTTTGATACGTATAAAGTTTTAGTACCGGAACAGTTAGGTTTTCTCAAAGAGACACTGGATAACGATGTTGTTGTTTATGTAGATAAAAATCGTCTGGCCCAGGTGATTGGGAACTTCGTGAACAATGCGATTAAATTTACAAAGAGCGGATACATAAAGTTAGGAAGTGCATACGATCTGGATACCCGTCAGGTTTCTATCTATGTAGAGGATACCGGTAAAGGTATTCCTAAGGAAGAACATCAAATGATATTCAACCGTTTCTATAAACAGGATGAGTTTACCCAGGGCACTGGTCTGGGTTTATCCATAAGTAAGGTGATTATCGATAAGTTAGGAGGAAGGATTGATTTGTATTCAGAACCGGGTAAAGGAAGCCGCTTTACGGTGATTCTGCCTGCTATGCAATAATCACTCTTCAATCCATTCTACTATCTTTTCTGATAGCGGATCGGTTGTTGATCCATAGGAAGCTACCCACTTTCCGTTTTCATCTATCAGGAATTTGTGGAAATTCCAACCGACTTTTGCATCCTGAACGCCGTTTTCGCTTTTCGTAGTAAGCCATTTGTATAGGGGGGCAATGTCTTTTCCTTTAACGGAAATCTTTTCCATCATCGGAAATGTAACTCCATAATTCAATGTGCAGAATTCCTTGATTTCTTCATTGCTTCCCGGTTCCTGATGCATGAAGTTATTGGCAGGAAAGCCAATTACCACGAAATTATCTTTCCCATATCTGGTATATAATTCTTCGAGCTTGGCGTATTGCGGAGTGAATCCACATTTGGAAGCAACATTAACCACCAGCACTTTTTTACCTTTAAAGGTAGAAAGTGATATATCTTTTCCATCAATAGTCTTGACTGTGAAGTCATAGAAACTCTTCTGCTGTGCCTGAACAGCTATTGCCATCATTGCCATACATATACTTATAATAATTGTTCTCATCTTTATATTCTGTTTATATATAAAAACAAAATGCAGTCTTAAATAGTTTATCACTGGAATAAAAAAAATACTACCTTTGCACCCCGGTAAAAAGATTAGTTTTTTAGGTAAAAATAGGTATGAAGAAGAGTCTTATTGCATTAGCATTCGGCACCTTGGGATTGGGTATTGCTGAGTTTGTCATGATGGGTATTCTGCCTGATGTGGCTAAGGATTTAGGTATTAGTATTCCTGTTGCAGGACATTTTATTTCTGCATATGCTTTGGGCGTTTGTGTGGGTGCGCCTGCTTTGATCTTAGCCCGTAAACATTCGTTGAAACACATTTTATTGGCATTGGTGGCACTGATTATGGTGGGAAATATCTGTGCGGCAATGGCACCTAACTATTGGGTGTTGCTATTGGCACGTTTCATTTCCGGACTTCCTCACGGTGCATACTTCGGTGTGGCTTCTATTGTAGCGGAGAAATTGGCTGATAAAGGAAAAGGTTCCGAAGCTGTGTCGATTATGATAGCGGGAATGACTATTGCCAATCTTTTCGGGGTTCCGCTGGGCACTTCACTGAGTAATTCAATTTCCTGGCGTGTTACTTTCTTGTTGGTGGGCTGTTGGGGAGTGATTATCCTTTATTATATCTGGCGATGGGTGCCTCATGTGGAGGGATTGAAAGATACAGGATTCAAAGGACAATTCCGGTTTTTGAAAACGCCTGCGCCTTGGCTTATTCTGGGTGCGACAGCATTAGGGAACGGAGGTGTTTTTTGTTGGTATAGCTATATCAATCCGTTGCTGACAGATGTGTCCGGATTCAGTGCTGGTAGCATTACCGGATTGATGGTATTGGCAGGTTTTGGTATGGTGGTAGGAAACTTGGTTAGTGGACGTCTTTCTGATCGTTATACTCCTGGGAAAGTGGGAACTACCGTGCAAGCCATGATTTGTATTGTGTTGTTATTGATATTCTTCTTGTCTCCTTATCCGTGGTTATCTGCATTATTGATGTGTCTTTGCACGGCAGGTTTGTTTGCAGTTTCCAGTCCGGAGCAGGTACTGATTATCCGTGTAGCTAAAGGTGGGGAGATGCTGGGGGCAGCTTGTGTACAAGTGGCATTTAATCTGGGCAATGCAATTGGAGCTTATGTGGGTGGATTGGCTATTAGTGGCGGTTACCGCTATCCTGCACTGGCAGGAGTGCCTTTTGCCATGCTGGGTTTCATTCTGTTTCTGGTCTTCTACAAGAAATATCAGGCAAAATATTAAGACATCTCAATATCTTTTCGTATTTTTGTCCACAGGTATTAACTAAACGAAATGAATTATGAAAACTTTGAATGTTGGAAAAATATTACTGCTATGTGCCTTTGCTATTGGTTTGACGTCTTGTGGAGATGATGTTTATTATACTATGGAGAATAGCGATAAAAAGCTATGTGACAGAACATGGGTGGATGAATCAGAGACGAATGAGGGAGCGCCTTGCACTTATCAACTGAAATTCTTCAAAGATAATAATAAGGGTCAGGAACTCACAATAACGTATGATGAGAGTGGAAAAACAACAGTTGACAGAGAGTTTTCCTGGCGCTGGGCGGATAATAGTAAAGAGGCTTTGAGGATGACTTTTCCTGATGGAAAAGTAAAGTACTTTGAGAATGTGTGGGTACGCGATCATTATCTTAGCGGTAAATTGGATGGTAAGATTATAATGATGACAGATGCCAGTTATACGAAGAACTAATTTAAAACATAAAGGAAATGAAGAAATATCTATATTTTATATTTGCATGTGTGTTGACTTTAAGTCTGGCATCATGTGATGACGATGATCAATATAGTATAGAATCGGTAATAATTGGTCGTGCATGGACGGGAGATGTCGGTATGAATGCTGACAATGGTGAACCTCTTTTCAGTACATTCACTTTTGGAGGTGATGGATTTGGTGAAGAATATCAGTATTATTCATATGATGGAGCTCAATATGAGTATTACCGTTTTCAATGGTGGTGGGAAGATGATTTTAGCAATAATCTTGTATTAAATTATGGCAGGGCAGGTACTTCTTTTATGGACAATGTCAGAGTAACAGGAAACCAGTTGCGAGGTACATTTCATATATCGGATGATAGTCCGGGATTCAATTTTATATTAGAAATGGAATAAACATATATATAATAAAAACGGGTCACTTTATAAAGTGACCCGTTTTTATTATGTTCGTTTAATCTTTTCTCTTTAGAAACAACTTCTTGAAATCTGACGGATAAGGCGTCTCAAACTGCATTAACTCTCCCGTCACCGGATGATAAAAACAGAGTTTGAAAGCATGTAGCGCCAGGCGTCCGATAGGATTTACTTCTTCCAGACCATAACGTCCATCACCAATAATAGGATGTCCCAAATCTTGCATATGTACACGGATTTGGTTCTTGCGTCCTGTTTCCAGGTTCAGTTCTACCAAAGAATAACCGTTAGCACGTTTAATAGTGCGGTAATGCGTAATGGATTTTTGTCCTCCGTCATCTGTCGGACTGGAATAGACATAAAGCATGCGGTCTGTAAGCCAGGATACCACACAGCCGGCATTCTTTTCCATATCTCCATTAACTACCGCTACATAACGACGGTCGGTCACAATATCATGCCAGTTATCACGCAAAGTAAACTGCGTCTTTTCGTCTTTGGCAAACATCATTAACCCCGAAGTATCACGGTCGAGGCGGTGGACGATATAAACACTACTGCCACGTCCGTTTGAGCGTTGCACGTATTCATTTAAGATATGGTAGGCAGTGCGTTCTTTCTGGCGTTCGGTGCTGACTGATAGTAATCCCTGCATCTTTTCCACTACAATGATATACGCATCCTCATATACAATCTTCAGCAGCTTATTATGAAACTCCTTCTTGCCCTTATCGCGACTGATTTGTACTTTCATACCCGGTTTGAGCGGGAAGTTGTATTGAGTGGTTATCACACTGTCTACAAATACCACTCGCTTGCTGAGCAGTGATTTTAGTTTGGTGCGACTGGCGTCCGGCATCTTGGCTGCCAGAAACTCCATAAGCTCAATTGGCTCTTTAACTGTGTAGTCCGTGTATTGAGTGCGGGCTCGTGCTACAATTTTTCCTCTTGCCACGTTGATGGTGATTAATGGTTAGTGATTAGTGATTAATTCTCAGTCTTCATTTCTTAATTCCAGTAACACTACATTTTCCACATGATGAGTGTGTGGAAACATATCTACCGGTTGCACGGCTTTCACCTTATATTTTACGTCAAGCAATTGCAAGTCGCGTGCCTGGGTTGCAGGGTTACAGCTTACATATACAATGCGTTTCGGTTCAGCGAATAAGATTACATCTACTACATCCTGGTGCATACCTGCACGTGGAGGATCGGTGATGATGACATCCGGACGACCGTATTCATTAATGAAATCCTGCGTCAGCATATCCTTCATATCACCGGCAAAAAACAGCGTGTTCTTGATTCCGTTGATTTCTGCATTTACCTTTGCATCTTCAATAGCTTCGGGCACATATTCGATTCCGATGACCTGGCGGGCTTGTTTGGAAACGAAGTTGGCAATGGTTCCCGTGCCCGTATAAAGGTCGTATACCAGTTCCTCCCCAGTCAGTCCGGCAAACTCACGTGCTATCTTATAGAGATTATACGCTTGTTCTGAATTAGTCTGGTAGAACGATTTGGGACCTACTTTGAAGCGTAACCCTTCCATTTCCTCAAAGATGTGGTCTTTACCTTTGAAGGTGTATACATCCAGATCAGTGACGGTATCGTTCCGCTTATTATTGATAATGTATAGGAGAGAAGTGATTTCAGGGAATGTATCTGCTACATATTGCAAGAGTTGCTTGAATAGTGGCATTTCTTCCTCTTCTTCTATCTTTGCAATGAGGATAACCATCAACTCTCCAGTGGTAGATGTGCGTACAATCATATTGCGCAACATACCTTCCTGAGTGCGTAGGTTGATGAATGAATAGTTGTGCTCGTAAGCGTAATCACGTACGGCATTGCGGATGCGATTGGAAATGTCATCCTGTAGCCAGCACTTTTCTATGGCCAATACTTTATCGAAAGCGTTGGGAATATGGAAACCTACGGCATTCATTTGGTCATATACCACATTCTGTTTTATTTCTTCTTCCGTCAGCCAACGTTTGTTTGAAAAAGTATACTCCAGTTTATTTCTATAAAACTGCGTCTTCTCTGAACCAAGGATAGGGGAAATTTCCGGAAGTTCTATTTTTCCGATGCGGGTAAGGTTGTCCGTCACCTGCTTTTGCTTGTACTTGATTTGTTCGGAATAGGGGAGAACTTGCCATTTACAACCGCCGCATATACCATAGTGTTGGCAGAATGGGACAGCTCTTTCACGAGAATATTCGTGGAACTTCACTGCTACAGCTTCAGCATAATGATGCTTTTTTCTCTTAATTTGCAGGTCTACTACATCTCCGGGAACGACATAAGGTACGAAAATAACCAAATCATTGACCTTTGCGATGGCTTTTCCTTCGGCAGCCACATCCGTTATTGTCACTTTCTCCAGTAGGGGAAGCTCTTTTCTATTTCTTGCCACTTTTACACCAGTCTAATAAATTATTCTGCAAAAGTAGACATTTTTTCGGGATTTCTCTCTATGAAGTGAAATATTAAAGATTGCAATGTCGAAATTGCATTTTGATAGAAAGTTTTTTCTCAAAAAGTTTTCTAGTATGCGAAATATACTTAGATTTGCGAACAGAAAAAATCACAATCGAGAAACTTAAATTTATATTATGGACAAAAAAAGAGTTTATACCTTTGGTAACGGTCAGGCAGAAGGAAAGGCCGACATGAAGAATCTTTTGGGGGGCAAAGGTGCCAACCTTGCCGAAATGAACCTTATCGGGGTTCCGGTTCCTCCCGGTTTTACAATCACGACTGAGGTTTGTACCGAATATAATGAGATGGGGCAGGAGAAAGTTGTTGCTCTGTTGAAAGGTGAAGTAGAAAATGCTATTGCAAATGTAGAAACGTTGATGCGTTCTAAATTCGGTGATATAGAAAATCCGTTATTGGTTTCCGTTCGTTCGGGTGCTCGTGCTTCCATGCCGGGTATGATGGACACAATCCTCAATCTGGGCTTGAATGATGAAGTAGTGGAAGGCTTGACGCGTAAAACAGGCAATGCCCGTTTTGCATGGGACTCTTACCGTCGTTTCGTACAAATGTATGGTGATGTGGTATTGGGCATGAAACCGACGAATAAAGAAGATATCGACCCCTTTGAGGCTATCATTGAAGAAGTGAAGCATGAAAAGGGTGTGCAGTTGGATAATGAACTGACAGTGGAAGACCTGAAAGAACTGGTGAAGAAATTCAAAGCGGCTGTTAAGAAACAAACTGGAAAAGACTTCCCGACTTGCGCTTATGAGCAATTATGGGGCGCTGTTTGTGCGGTGTTCAACTCTTGGATGAATGAACGTGCTATTCTGTATCGCAAAATGGAAAGTATACCTGATGAATGGGGTACTGCTGTTACTGTACAGGCAATGGTGTTTGGTAATATGGGTGAAACTTCGGCTACAGGCGTTTGTTTTAGCCGTGACGCTGCTACCGGTGAAGATTTGTTCAATGGTGAATATCTGATTAACGCGCAGGGTGAAGACGTGGTAGCCGGTATCCGTACACCACAACAGATTACAAAGATTGGTTCACAGCGCTGGGCTGAATTGGCAGGTGTTAGTGAAGAAGAACGTGCTGCCAAATATCCGTCAATGGAAGAGGCTATGCCGGAAATATATAAGGAGTTGGATGCTATCCAGACTAAACTGGAAAATCATTATAAAGATATGCAGGACATGGAGTTCACCGTTCAGGATGGTAAGCTCTGGTTTCTCCAGACTCGTAACGGTAAACGTACCGGTGCGGCGATGGTGAAGATTGCAACGGATTTGCTCCATCAGGGCATGATTGATGAAAAAACTGCATTGATGCGTTGTGAGCCTAACAAGCTGGATGAATTGCTTCACCCAGTATTTGATAAGTCTGCTCTGAAGCAAGCCAAAGCCCTGACTCGCGGTCTTCCCGCATCTCCGGGTGCTGCTACGGGACAAATCGTGTTCTTTGCAGACGATGCTGCCGAATGGCATGCTGCCGGCAAACGTATCGTAATGGTACGTATTGAAACTTCTCCCGAAGACTTGGCTGGTATGGCAGTTGCAGAAGGTATTCTTACTGCCCGTGGTGGTATGACTTCTCACGCGGCTGTTGTTGCCCGTGGTATGGGTAAATGTTGTGTGTCCGGTGCCGGTGCATTGAATATTGATTATAAAGCTCGTACTGTGGAGATAGATGGCGTTCTGTTGAAAGAAGGCGACTACATTTCATTGAACGGTAGTACGGGGGTGGTTTATAAAGGTCAGGTAGAAACGAAAGCTGCCGAACTTTCCGGAGATTTTGCAGAATTGATGGAGCTGGCTGATAAATATACGAAACTTCAGGTGCGTACCAATGCTGATACTCCCCATGATGCTGCAGTAGCACGCAACTTTGGGGCTATAGGTATAGGCCTTTGCCGTACGGAACACATGTTCTTTGAGGGTGAAAAGATTAAAGCTATGCGTGAGATGATTCTTGCAGAAGATGCAGAAGGACGCCGCAAAGCTCTGGCTAAGATTTTGCCTTACCAACAGGCTGACTTTAAGGGTATCTTCAAGGCTATGGAAGGTTGTCCGGTGACTGTACGTTTGCTCGATCCTCCTTTGCATGAGTTTGTTCCCCACGATTTGAAGGGACAACAGGAAATGGCGGATGCAATGGGCGTTAGTCTACATTATATCCAGCAACGTGTAGAATCACTTTGCGAACACAACCCGATGTTGGGACACCGTGGATGCCGTTTGGGTAATACGTATCCTGAAATCACGCAAATGCAGACACGTGCCATTCTGGGGGCAGCTTTGGAACTGAAGAAAGAAGGCGTGGAAACACACCCCGAAATCATGGTTCCGCTGACCGGTATCTTGTATGAGTTCAAAGAACAAGAAAAGGTAATCCGTGAAGAAGCTGCTACACTCTTTGAAGAAATAGGAGATAGCATCGACTTCAAAGTAGGCACGATGATTGAAATTCCTCGCGCTGCGTTGACTGCCGATCGCATTGCTTCTTCTGCCGAGTTCTTCTCATTCGGTACGAATGACTTGACGCAGATGACATTCGGTTATTCTCGCGATGATATTGCTTCATTCCTCCCGGTTTATCTGGAAAAGAAAATCTTGAAGGTAGACCCATTCCAGGTTCTCGACCAGAATGGTGTAGGTCAGTTGGTGCGCATGGCTACTGAAAAAGGCCGTGCCATCCGTCCGGACTTGAAGTGTGGTATTTGTGGTGAACATGGTGGTGAACCTTCATCTGTGAAATTCTGCCATAAGGTAGGCTTGAACTATGTAAGCTGTTCTCCGTTCAGAGTTCCCATTGCACGACTGGCAGCGGCGCAGGCGGCGATTGAAGACTTTAAGTAAATATTTCTAAAATCTGATATTTATAGGCTGTAAACCTCTTCTGAATAGGTTTGCAGCCTATTTTTTTTGAAAAAACATGTATTCAATAACCATTTATTTGTTTTTTCTTTAGTATATTTGTCCCCACTTAGAACAATCATATTACCTAATCTTTTTAATAACCAACTTTATGAAGCCGGATCTTGCCATATATTATAGATTTTGGGTTACAGAGTTTATCTCTAAAAATGAGCTTATATTGCTCTGTTTTGGGGTGATAATTTTGTTGCTTTTGGTTATTATGATTACTATATCCATGAGTAAGAACAAGCGTCTGAAGACTTTGCAGCAGTTAAATGACGTGGCAGAAGAAAGCAATCAGTTGAAGAATGCTTTCATTGCCAATATGACACATGAGATACGTACTCCGCTGAATGCTATCGTAGGATTTACGAATATACTTGCAGAGACTGATAATCTGAGTAGGGAAGAACGGATGATTTTCTTGAAAGAGATTAATGACAATAAGAATTTTCTTGTTCAGATGATAAATGACTTATTGGACTTTTCGAAGATAGAAGCCAATACGATAGAGTATAATGACGGAGATGTGGATGTGAATGCTTTGATTGAGGAAATATGTGCAGTTGAGAATGCGCATCCCAGGCCATCGGGAATCTTGTTGGAGTTTGTAGAGAAACTGCCTCAATGTCGTCTGATGATAGACCGGGTACGTTTTGCCCAGGTGGTTAATAATCTGGTGAAGAATGCTTTGAAGTTCACTGAGCAGGGTAGTGTGAAAATTGGCTATCGTCGTCTGAGCAATGACAATTTCTATTTTTATGTGGCCGATACAGGTTGTGGTATTGACGAAGAAAGCCGTAGGGCTATTTTTGAACGCTTTGTGAAGATGAACTATAATATTCGTGGCACGGGTTTAGGACTTTCTATCACAAAATCCATCGTAGAACATTATGGTGGTGGTATCGGTGTAGAATCGAAAAAAGGAGAGGGCTCCACGTTCTATTTCACTTTGCCTGCCGGAATAGAATACAAGGAATACGGAAAATTCTAAGTTGACGGACTTCGTTCTTAATCCGCCATTTCCTTTAGTTTCTTAAAATGGCGGATGACACCCAAGTAATCCCGGTCTGTGCAGACATTGAATTTATTCCATAAGTCGCCTAGTACTACTGCGCCGCCAAAACCAAAATCTTTTATTTCCAGAATGTTATCGGGGGTGATTCCACCTAAAGCCATTACTTTTGTATCAATTATCCTTTCTTTTCCTGCTGCGCGTAGCTCTTCGGGGGTATAGCCGGAAAGAGTTCCCTGTTTAGTGATGCAATCATAAACCGGACTCATAAATACATAATCATAAAAATGCTTTTTGCTTTTTACTTCCTCTACCGAGTGGCAAGTGCAACTGACGTGTCCTGAATAGTCATGCGGTTCATGCGGATTTCGTGAGTTCAGATGAATACCCATGAGGTCGAACTCCTCTTTCAGATAGAAATGTTCGTGAGTAACGATGCGCCTGTGATATTTTTCGGGAATTAGCGTCAAAAGGCGTTCGGAATACATGGCAGGTGTTTCCGGCTTCCTCAGATGCAGAATATCCAGCCCTTCTTCAAAAAGTGCTGTGATAATCTTGTCTTCTTCCACAAAAAATGTGGGGGCTGTGACTACAATAAGTTTCATTTCTAATTGTTAAACGTTTATGTTTAGCAAAGTTAATGATAAATGTTTTCAGTTGGTAAGGTTTTTCTTTAAAAGATGTTAGATTGGATACACAAAGCGTACCTTCGGGAATAACCATCCACAAAGGTACGCTTAAAAAGAGTTTATGATGTTGTTGTTATTTCATTCGGCTGCCTACTACGTCCCAATCGATGATGCCCCAAAGAGCATTTATATGATCGGCGCGACGGTTTTGGTAGTCGAGATAATAAGCATGTTCCCAAACATCGAAGCCCAACAACGGGGTGAGACCTGAACGTACCGGGTTACTTCCGTTAGCTTCTTTGGTGATGTGTAGTTTGCCATCCTTGTCTACTGACAACCAGGACCAACCTGATCCGAATAATCCTACAGAAGCGGCTGCAAATTCTTTCTTGAAGTTATCAAAACTTCCAAAGTCGCGTTTGATGGCTTCTGCCAACTTCCCAGTAGGTTCACTGTGAGCAGGTTTCGGAGAAAACTGCAGGAAGTAAAGGGTATGATTCAGAACTTGTCCGGCATTATTGAAGATAGCTCCATCCGGTGCAGTGGCCACAATAGTCACTAAATCTTTATTTTCATACTCAGTACCCGGAACCAGGTTGTTGAGGTTATTCACGTATGTTTGCAAGTGTTTACCGTAGTGGTAATCTATGGTTTGCTGACTGATTACAGGTTCCAATGCATTGTTTGCATATGGAAGTTTTGGCATTTCGTGAGTCATAATTATAAGCATTAATGATGTTAATAACGTATTCATAATTTGTCTTGAATTATGGTTTTGTTATTATAACGTTTTCCATCCTATAAATGTTCTTCCATATCCATTAATTTTTTTAGAAGTAGTTTTATTAGAGTGTTTCAGTCCACAAACATTTTTTATTCATTTTCATTCAATCATGAACAAGTTTCAATAGCTGATTCATATTAATTTCTGTTTTAGTTGGAGCAACATTATATATATGTGAAAATATTCTTCTAATTTTGCATACATGAATGCGAATTATATAGAAGAACTGAATGAAGGACAGCGTGCGGCAGTGCTCTACAACGACGGTCCGTCACTGGTTATAGCCGGTGCAGGCTCTGGAAAAACGCGGGTGCTGACCTACAAGATAGCCTATTTGTTGGAGAATAATTACCAGCCCTGGAATATCCTGGCTCTGACTTTCACTAATAAAGCTGCCCGTGAGATGAAAGAACGTATTGCCCGGCAAGTGGGAGCCCAGCGGGCACGTCATTTGTGGATGGGTACGTTCCACTCCATCTTTCTGCGTATTCTGCATGTAGAAGCTGCGAATATCGGCTTTACTTCCCAGTTCACCATTTATGATACGTCGGACAGCAAGAGTCTGGTGCGCTCTATTATAAAAGAAATGGGGCTGGACGAGAAAGTTTATAAGCCGGGCAGTGTGCAGGCGCGTATATCCAATGCAAAGAACCATCTGGTTTCTCCGGCAGGATATGCGGCCAATAAGGAAGCGTACGAAGGTGACTGCGCCGCTAAAATGCCTGCTATCCGTGATATTTATCGTCGGTACTGGGAACGTTGCAGGCAGGCGGATGCCATGGATTTTGACGATTTACTCTTTTATACTTTTATATTGTTCAGGGATCATCCTGAAGTGTTGGCACGTTATCAGGAGCAGTTCCGGTATATTCTGGTAGATGAGTATCAGGATACCAACTATGCGCAGCATAGCATTGTATTGCAGTTGGCTAAAGGGCACCAGCATGTTTGTGTGGTGGGAGATGATGCGCAAAGTATTTATTCTTTCCGTGGAGCTGATATTGACAATATATTGTATTTTACGAAAGTGTACCCTGATACGAAAGTCTTTAAGCTGGAACAGAACTATCGCTCTACGCAAACCATTGTCTGTGCTGCCAATAGCTTGATTGAGAAAAACCAAAGGCAGATACGCAAGGAAGTTTTCTCTGAAAAGGAGAAGGGAGAGGCTATCGGTGTATTCCAGGCATATAGTGATGTGGAGGAGGGCGATATTGTTATCAATAAGATTGCGGAGTTACGCCGTTCGGAGCACTATGTTTACTCTGATTTTGCTATACTTTATCGTACCAATGCACAGAGCCGTGTATTTGAGGAAGCTATGCGAAAGAGGGGGATGCCTTACCGTATTTATGGTGGCCTGTCTTTCTACCAGCGTAAAGAGATTAAGGATGTGATAGCTTATTTCCGTCTGGTAGTGAATCCTAATGATGAGGAGGCATTCAAGCGTATCATTAATTATCCGGCTCGTGGCATCGGAGAAACGACGGTGGGCAAGATTATTGCTGCTGCTACGGAAAATAATGTTAGCCTTTGGAATGCACTTTGTGAACCGTTGACGTACGGTTTGAACTTCAATAAAGGCACGCATACCAAGCTGCAAGGTTTTCGTGACCTGATAGTATCGTTTATAGAAGGAGTGGCCGAGAAGAATGCTTATGAGATAGGTACGGAAATTATCCGCCAATCCGGTATTATCAATGATGTCTGCCAGGACAATTCACCGGAGAACCTAAGCCGTAAAGAGAATATTGAGGAACTGGTGAATGGTGTGAGTGATTTCTGTGCAATGCGTCTGGAAGAAGGTAATCCCAATGTTTCGCTGACAGACTTCCTTTCTGAGGTGTCGTTGCTCACCGATCAGGATTCAGACAAGGATGGAGACGATGAGAAAATTACGCTTATGACTGTTCATTCTGCCAAAGGACTGGAGTTTAAAAATGTATTTGTGGTGGGAATGGAAGAGAATCTCTTCCCCAGCGGCATGGTGGGAGACTCACCTCGCGCGTTGGAGGAGGAGAGGCGCTTGTTTTATGTAGCTATTACGCGGGCAGAGGAACATTGCTTCCTTTCGTATGCCCGCACTCGTTTTCGTTATGGAAAGATGGAGTTCGGTAGTCCCAGCCGCTTCCTGAAAGATATAGATATCCGCTTCCTACGCTTGCCCCAGGACACTGGGTTGGGTAGTAAGGTTGATGAAGAAGCCGGGCATTTCCGCAGGGAAAATAGTGGCGGGTTCTCTCGTTCGCCTCATGCCCGTGAATCATTGTATAATTCTGAAAAAGAAACTTCCCAGCGTCCAAAACAACAGATTATTGCTCCGAGCGTACCGCGTAACCTGAAACGGGTGACTCCATCTGCTTCGCCTGTTGCGCCGTCTTCTGCTTCGGCAATGGCCGTGCAGCAGGGACAGCTTATCGAACATGAACGTTTTGGTTTGGGAGAAGTGATAAATGTGGAAGGCAATGGCGATAATGCCAAAGCAACCATTCGTTTCAAGAATGCGGGTGACAAGCAACTTTTATTGCGCTTTGCTCGTTTTAAGATTATCGGTTAAATGAAGAATTTTGCTACTTATGATAGATTTTAATTGTTTCCCTTCTCCATGTTATATCATGGAGGAGGATTTGCTGAGAAAGAACCTCACTCTTATAAAGAGTGTTGCCGACCGTGCCGGAGTCGAAATTATCCTGGCGTTCAAGTCTTTTGCTATGTGGCGTTCATTTCCCATTTTCAAGGAGTATATCAATCATTCTACGGCAAGCTCCGTTTACGAAGCGCGTCTGGCATTGGAAGAGTTCGGCAGCAAGGCACATACATATTCTCCCGCCTATACGGAAGCTGATTTTCCTGAAATCATGCGTTGCAGCAGTCATATCACTTTCAACTCCCTGTCGCAATTCTGCCGTTTCTATCCTATGGTAGTGAGAGAGGGGAGCGGCATTTCTTGCGGCATTCGTATCAATCCTGAGTATTCTGAAGTGGAAACAGAGCTTTATAATCCCTGCGCTCCCGGAACCCGCTTCGGCATAACGGCGGATTTATTGACTGAAACCTTGCCGAAAGGCGTTGATGGCTTCCATTGTCATTGTCACTGCGAGTCCTCCTCCTATGAACTGGAACGAACGCTGAAGCATCTGGAAGAAAAATTCTCCCACTGGTTTCCGCAAATCAAATGGTTGAACCTGGGCGGCGGTCATCTGATGACGCGCAAGGATTATGATGTGGAACATCTTATCCATGTACTGAAAGGTTTGCGTACCCGTCATCCCCATTTGCGCATTATCCTGGAACCCGGTTCCGCTTTTACCTGGCAAACCGGTGTACTAACTTCCGAAGTGGTGGATATTGTAGAAAGCCGAGGGATCCGTACCGCCATTCTCAATG
>OGIE01001173.1_pt1 | contig 37815 bp, 26 predicted proteins | sample 1571581 | NCBI WGS metagenome assembly OGIE01 (sample SAMEA2582021, study PRJEB24529) | metagenome | biome: Human gut stool | place: China | collected 2011 | reverse complement strand
CAGTCGGCTACCTGTGCAAGCTTACTTCCGTCATCGGCGTCGAAGTCGAGGACGAGGTCGGCAACCTGAACAAGCTCTTAAAGGCCCTGGCCGAGAGCAACATCAACATCAACTACATCTACCTGTCCTTCAACCGCGCCTCCGGCAAGCCGGTCCTGGTATTCCAGACCGCGGACACGGCAGAGGTTGAGGTTTGTCTGAAGAATAAGGGATTTTCGGTGGTATAAATCCAAAACGGCCGCCGCACTGAAAAGGCATTCAGTGCGGCGGCCTGATTTTTCACGAAAATCTTTTAATTCAGATACGGCAGCGGATTCACCTGACTGCCATTGATAATAATCTCAAAGTGTACATGGGGTCCCGTGCTTCGTCCTGTGTTGCCGGAAAGCGCAATCTTCTGGCCCTGGGTTACCTTCTGGCCTGAGGATACCAGGATCTTGCTCAGGTGGCCGTAGCGGGTCTGCTTGCCGTCCGGATGACGGATGGTAATACAGTTGCCGTAACCGCTGGACAAGCCGGCCTGGACGACGGTACCGCCGCAGGACGCTCTGACTGCCGTTCCCTTCGGTACTGCCCAGTCGATTCCCTTGTGCATACGTCCCCAACGCCATTTGAATGTAGAAGTCAGGGTTCCACCGGTGATCGGTTTGATGTACGTCGGGGGCGTCTGGGTTCCTTTCTCGATAATCTCCGGTACCGGTTCCGTAATAACATTCTCTGACACCATCTCCCGGCTGGTCTCCGTGCCGTTCTTGGAGGTGGTAAGCACCGTTACCTCATGATGACCCGGAACCGCCTCCTGACGAACCACCTGCTGGGTAGTATACCAGCTGTCATTCTCTATGTACTGCGTCTCCGCATCATAATCCTCTTCATAGGTAGACTGTTCTGTAGTCAGAACAGAAAGCTCCGGCTCCGGCACACTGATGACGATCTCGTCACCCAGATGAAGGGTCGCATCCCTCGTAAGACCCGGGTTCAATGCCAGCACCTCATCCACATAATAACCGCGGCTGTTGGCAATGACAGACAGAGTGTCTCCCGGCTGTACCTCATAAGTCTGGTTTTTCTCCGTTTCCTTGGTCACCGCTTCGATGGCCTCTGAAATCTTCGATACCCGGTCCGCATCTACATATGCTTCTGAGATCTCCACTTTTTCTGAAAAATTCAGTGCTTTCAGGCCATCTCCCTCCGCCAGTTCTTCTTTGGGTGTTACTTCTACGGTAAACACATTCAGTTCGCGGCTGGTATCGGAGATTACATTTACCTCAAAAAGCCCATCCGGATCATAGGGTTTTAGAGCCGCCTCCAAAAGTGCCTTTACTTCATCTATTCCATACAGATAAACTGTAAATTCATTCACTTTTACCAGATAATATTTCTGCTTTGCGGCTTTCACCTGCTCTTTTAAAAGGTCATAGATCACATTTTCCAGTTCTGACTGTTCCAGTGTCGTTCCAAAGAGTCTCGGCACTTTCTGAAAACTGCACTCCACATTTCCAAGCACCAGTCCTTCGGTCTCTCTGGCAATTCTGGCTCTTGCATTTAAGAATGCCTGATTCACGACCTCCGGGTCTGCCACTGCACCAATGACTTCACCGTTCAGCAGCACCTCATTGTAGGTAATGGAGGAACTGACGCTGTCACCCTGAATTGGAATGACCATCAGCATCATCAGACAACAGGCAACCGCCCATCCAGCATAATTTAGTTTGAATTTTTTCCCGAATAATTTTTTCTTCTTTTTCTTCCGCATGTATCCTTTTTCTTTCTGACTGAATATCCGAAGGTTCCGACGCGTTCACCAAGGCCATAATATTCTCCATGAGAATAAGCCACCAGCCCGGACTTGTTCAGTTCAAACTTTCCGTTTTCGTTCATATACCGGTCATCAATGGTCACGTTGGTCACTTCCGCCAGAAAAAGATCATGGCTGCCAAGGGGCTTTACCTCCGTCACCTTACACTCAATATTTACTGGACTCTCTCCAATACCAGGGGACTGTATGGTCTGTGACGGCTGTTCCGTCAGATGCATTTCCTGAAATTTGTCTACGTCCCGGCCGGAACGGACCCCGCAAAAGTCTGCTGCCCGCACCAGATCCTTCGTTACCAGATTAATGACAAATTCTCCGGTCTCTTTAAGAATATCATAAGAATACCGCTCTTTCCTGACAGAAATCGATACCATGGCCGGTGAAGAGCATACCGTTCCCGCCCATGCAATCGTGATAATATTTGGTTTCTCTCCCGGCCGTTGACAGCTCACCATCACTGCCGGTACCGGATACAGCATATTTCCCGGTCTCCAGGATTCTTTTGCCATAATCTGCTCCCTCTATGTTCCTGCCCCGCAGGGCATTTTCTCTTAAAAATCTGCAACAGTTCTATTTTACGCACTAATGGTCGGTTTGACAAGGAAAAACACCTGATTTTCACGTTATTTTCAAAAAAATGACACCTCCATGGGGAGATGTCATTTTTATAAGGATATCTATGGCTTATGCTACGTACTCTTTTAAAATGTTTTCCAGGGCGGAACCACTGCTTGTGTGGCACCGGACTACTTCTACATTCTTTCTCTTTGCTTCATCCACAGCCGTTTTCACCATCTTATGAGATACGGTGTTGGTAAAGAGAATGAACAGGTCCGGAGTCCCCATCTGCTTGTCCATGCTGGCAGACATCTGTGTAAATATCTTTGCCTTGCATTTATAGTTCTTACAGATCTTCATATACTGACAGACCATCCGGTCATGTCCTCCTACAATTACAACACTCATGAAAACGGTACCTCCTGTTCTTTTATTCTGCTAATTTCTTTCCAAGTTCCACAAGTTTTTCTTCTGCTTCATCATCCGGAGCATCACAGCAGATAGCATCTTCTCCACCGAGAACTTCAGCACCTGCATCCTGCATCTGTTTTACCCAGTTGCGCATCCACTCACCGTCTCCCCATCCATAGGAACCGAAGAGTCCGATTCTTTTGCCTGCTGCAAATTTTGCTACTTCCTCAACGAATGGCTCCATCGTGCCTTCCTCAAGTACTTCGTCTCCCATTGCCGGACACCCCAGTGCAAATGCTGCTTCCTCCTTCAGCTCTGCTGCGTCAAATCCGTCTACGGATACAACCTTTGCAGTTGCTCCTGCTGCCTCTACTCCTTTTGCAACCATGGAAGCCATTGCCTCAGTGTTACCGGTCTCGCTGTAATACACGATTGTAATCTGTGCCATCTTCAGATTCCTCCTCAAAATAATTATGCCTGATAACTGATTTCGTAAAGATTGCTGCCAGCCATAATAAGCTGAAGCACTGCATCCCGGACACTCTGGTAAAGCTGAAAGGTACTTTTCGCTTTCTGTTCATCCCGATATACTTTCCAGTACCCGGAACAAAGATACTCTTTTCCGTGATGTTCAATAAATCCTTTCACATCTCCCAGCGGATATCCCAGAAACACACCCATCTCATGGGGGAATGACTGCCGTCCTTCTTTATACTCCGTGAATCTGTGCTGAAGCCGCAAAAGCTTCTCATCCAGACTTTCCCGAACCATCCGGTATCCATACTGTTCCAGAAATTCTCCTGTCTGGGGCCATACAAGTGCTGATTCCAGACGGTCTTTCCTGTACAGAAGCCAGGTGCTTTTGTTTTTTCCTTCATACAGGCACAGGCTGGAAATATAGGGAAGCTCCTCCATCTGTAAAAATACCTCTTCTTCCTCACTGGTCAGAATCAGGAGATTTGAAGGTTTCACATCCGCCAGAACCGGAGCACATTGATTAGCTATCACTTCCCACAATTTCTTTTCCATTCTCCACCTCTTTATGTTTCAAGGTTAGTCTTTACTAATTAGTTATTACTAACTCATAGTACCAAAAAACAGCAAAAAAAGCAACCATGTTACTGATAACTTTTTCTCAATAACATGATTGCCTTTTCTTACTTATTTAATACGACACGCTCAATTTCCGGAGCTTCCGCATAGCCTTTTTTTTGCAGGGCATCTGTCAGCAGTTTCCTCCACTCGTCACCGGTGAATTCCACTTCTTTCTGATTCTTCAAGATGACACGGAATCCATTCTTCGGTTCCTGTAAAAAAGGATCCAGACGATAGGGAGTATGCGTCTGAAATACACCCAGCTCTCCCAACGCATTTACCATACGATAAACGGTGGCAATTCCAATATTCTTGTCTCGTTTGGACGCCTGATAATAGATTTCCTTACAGCTGGTACATTCCTGTTCAAATACAATGTCCAGAATCAGCTTCCGCTGTTTGGTAATCCGCATCCCTTTGTTTCGAAAGAGTTCCAGAATTTTATCTTTCTCTCTGGCAACTCGAATCAGTCTTTCGTCTTGCACCCGGAACAACCTCCACAGTTTCCACTGCAGCCGCTGCAGCTCTTTCCGGATTTTTTATCCTTCCAGATACTGTGTGCAGCCGCTGCTGCAATTGCCAGAACAATCAGTCCTACAAATAAAGTTCCCATTACGCTTTCGCCGTTCCTTTCACATTTACCTTCAGGGTAGTTGCTTCTTTATACGGACGAACCAGCAGCCAGATGAACAGCACGATCAGTACAGCTGCAACGATCAGCCACGGACTGAAGATACCATATACAACCAGGTTTCCTACCTGATTGATCACCAGTGATACGCAGTAAGCAAGCAGGCACTGGTATCCGATTGCGAACCAGGTCCATTTTGCATTGTTCATCTCTCTTTTGATTGCTCCGATTGCTGCAAAGCACGGTGCACACAGAAGGTTAAATACCAGATAAGCATATGCTGCAACTGCGGTGTAATCCTGTGCGATGTTGCCCCAGAATTCCTGTCCGTCTTCAGCCACCTCACCCAGTCCGTACAGAACACCAAAGGTACCTACTACGTTCTCTTTTGCTACCAGACCAGTAATCGCTGCCACAGTCGCTTTTGCATTGCCGAATCCCTGCGGAATGAAAATCCAGGAAATTGCATTACCAACAGTTCCAAGGAAGCTGTTTGCGAAATCTTCTACTGCGCAGTAGCTGCCGCCCTCAAATCCATAGGTAGAAGTATACCAGATAAAGATGGTAGAGAGAAGGATAACCGTACCAGCTTTCTTAATGAAGGACCAGCCGCGCTCCCACATACTTCTTAATACGTTCAGTACTGTCGGTACGTGATAAGCCGGAAGCTCCATAACAAAGGGAGCCGGATCACCGGCAAACATCTTGGTTTTCTTCAGGATGATACCGGAGCAGATGATTGCTGCGATACCAACAAAATATGCACTTGGTGCAACCCACGGAGCACCGCCGAAAATAGCACCTGCGAACAGAGCGATGATCGGAAGCTTAGCTCCACAAGGAATAAATGTTGTTGTCATGATGGTCATACGACGGTCACGCTCGTTCTCGATGGTTCTGGAAGCCATAACACCAGGAACGCCGCATCCTGTACCGATCAGCATCGGAATGAAGGATTTACCGGACAGACCAAATTTACGGAAGATACGGTCCATGATAAATGCAACACGAGCCATGTATCCGCAGTCCTCAAGGATAGCCAGGAAGATGAACAGTACCAGCATCTGCGGCACGAATCCAAGGACAGCTCCAACACCGGCAACAATACCATCAAGGATCAGGCTCTGCAGCCATCCAGCACAGCCAACGCTGGTCAGGAATCCTTCTACTGCAGGAGGTACGATCTCTCCAAACAGCACATCATTGGTCCAGTCTGTTACAATGGTACCAACCGTCGTTACAGATACATAATATACCAGCCACATGATCACTGCAAAGATCGGAAGAGCAAAGATACGATTGGTGACGATCCGGTCGATCTTATCAGATGTGGTCATCTGTCCTGCTTTTGCTTTCTTGCAGCATTTTCCAATAATAGAAGAAATGTATACATAACGCTCATTGGTAATAATACTCTCTGCGTCATCATCCATTGCTTTCTCTACGCCATCTACAATACTGTCAACATCTGGAGCACTCTTCATCTGCTCTTTGATCTTGTCATCGCGCTCAAACAGTTTGATAGCGAAGAAACGCTTCTGCTCTTCTGTAACCTCGCTGCCGATCTTAGCCTCGATTGCAGTCAGAGCTTCTTCGACTTTTTTATCAAAGGTATGTACGATCTGCTGTGCTTTGTTAGCCTGTGCAGCCTGAACTGCCGCTTCAGCAGCCTCTTTTACTCCAGTACCTTTCAGTGCAGAGATCTCAACAACCTTGCATCCAAGTACTTCGCTGAGTTTGTCAATAAAGATCTGGTCACCGTTTTTCTTAACAACGTCCATCATGTTGATCGCCATGACAACCGGGATTCCAAGCTCCAGCAGCTGTGTGGACAGATACAGGTTTCTCTCAAGGTTAGTTCCGTCTATAATGTTCAGGATCGCATCCGGACGCTCAGATACCAGATATCCTCTGGCTACAACCTCCTCCAAAGTATATGGAGACAGGGAGTAGATTCCTGGAAGGTCCATGATCACTACATCAGAATGTCCCTTTAATTTTCCTTCTTTTTTCTCAACCGTAACACCAGGCCAGTTACCAACGAACTGATTTGCGCCGGTCAGTGCATTGAACAGAGTGGTTTTACCACAGTTCGGATTACCGGCAAGTGCAATCTTTAAAGCCATTTTTTCCTCCTCATGGTTAGCATATTCTAACCTATATTTTTAAAAATAAGCTGCTTTACGCAGCCTTCATTTGCAGTTTTTTTCCTTACTGTACTTCGATCATCTGAGCGTCAGCTTTTCTTAAAGACAGCTCATATCCGCGGACAGTTACTTCAACCGGATCTCCAAGCGGTGCTACTTTACGGACAAACACCTGAGTTCCTTTGGTAATTCCCATATCCATGATCCGACGTTTCACAGCGCCTTCTCCATGAAGTTTGACAACGGAAACAGTTTTTCCAACCGCCACATCTTTTAATGTCTGCATCTTGTTTCTCCTTCCTTCTGCCGTTCTCGTCAGGCAACCATGATCTTGGACGCAAGTCCTCTGTCCAATGCGATACGAACACCCTTGACGATCAGAATCATTCCTCCAGGTGTGTCTCCGACACATTCAACTTCTGCGCCCGGGGCAAATCCCAGATCCTGCAGATGACGAAGTGTTTCATCTTTTCCGCGAAGACTCTGCACAGTGCGCTTTTCACCGATACTCATAAGTGCTAATGCCATCATGCTCCCTCTTTTCTTCATTTTAGTATGTGTATTGAAAACGACTTATCATTTACTTTTCCATATTATATAGTTATGACTAATTATTGTCAACTAACTTTTGAAAATTTTTCTCATTTTATTGATATTTTTTCTCAACACATGAAAAACATAAGAAAAACAGGCTATCCAGCGGATAGCCTGCATGATAATATTTCCTATTTATAGTATAAAATCGCCATTTTTGTGTCTAAAATTAGTGCCTTCTTACATCTGAGAATCTGGTTGTGCCGGTTCAAGAGAGGTTCTTCTTCCAGCCACATATTCGTAAATCAGCTTTGCATCCTCTGCATCCACCTGTCCGTCTCCATTTACATCTGCACGGTTCTGTTCTTCTTCCAACAATTCCCGTTTACCAGCCGCTGCCGCATAGACCAGAGAGACATCCTTTACATCGACTTTCTTGTCCTGGTTCACATCCCCATAATATACACGAGACTGCACATCAAGCTGCACCATAGTCACCGGTGCTGCATATTTCACACCAGCTGCCCCATCTCTGTTCTGATACATCACATGTTCAAACCGGATCTGAAACTCTGTATCATCCATTGTCAATGGATCCGGAGAGTAAGTCACATAAGCTGTCACATCTCTCTCCATTCCATTCTCATAGACAGCGGTCACTTCCATACCTTCCGGATCGAAAGTTTCACCTTCTTTGTACTCTGTCTTGTCCGGTGCTTTTGTGATCTTCAGTTCTTTGATTGTATTTCCCAGGGCCATCAGATAAGCTGAATCATTTTTAAAATAAATGGTTCCATACTCATCCACGATCGGACTGCAGATCGCATACTGCGCCTGCTCTCCCACCGGCGTGAATAGCACATATGCCGTATCATACTTTGTGATCTTGCCGGAGTCGTTGTATTCCTCAACAGTCACTTCCTTGGGTTTTGTCTGACCCGGTCTGTCTGACAGCATCCGAAGTTTGCCCGGTGTAAAGTTATCAAAGAAATACACATAAACTTCCTCTGAATCATATGCCGTCGTCAGAAGTCCGCTGGTCTGTGGATATCCCATGGTCCTTACCGTATAGGCAATCTCCATACTGTTCAGGTCTATCACGGTAATGTTATGTCCGGAATATGCGCCAAACTGAGAAGTACCAGATACACCTACATATGCCCTGCCATTCCAGATCACCGGTGTACAGGTACTCATAGCCGGATTGGTCGCATCTGATGCATAATTGTACAATGCAATGGATTGCAGGGAATTTTCCTTGAATGTTCCGTCTACATTCATAGAAATCCGGTAAAAATATCCACCTTTGGTAGTAAAATAGTAGTCTCCGGTCACTTTATCGTACGTCACAGAACTTCTCACATCACCCACGTAAGGCAGGGTCACGTCATCCAGCACCTTTCCGCTCTTCGGATCCATAGACAGAATATGTCCATATCCGCTCTGATAACCGGCTTCTCCGTCATCCGTTCCCACCAGCAGGAAATCATCACTTATATAGGCCCCCGCCCAGTAGAATCCTCCTTTTCTCGTATAGGTCCAGGAAGCCAGCTTCTGTTCATCTGTTGAAGACGGATCTTCATCTGTCACAGAAAGACATACCAGATGTGCATCTGCATCTTCCTGCATCCAGAAACCGGTGTAGATATAGCCATCGTGATATACGATCGGGCAGTTGGGCTGTCCGCCCAGGCTGTCTTTGTAGATCCACAGGGATTCCAGTGTGGACGCATTGAATGCCTGCACCGTTCCATTTGCCAGTCCTACAAAAATCATACCTGCCCCATAGGTCGGGTTATTGATCGCAAAACTGGAAGAATGATCCAGTTTTCCTGTGGCAACCACTTCTCCGCTGATGGTATCCACTTTATAAAGTGTCGTTCCGGCATAGGTGTAGAGATATCCATCCACAATGATGGGGCAGCCACAGGCCGCTGAACCATATCCATCACCCAGCTTTGTCGCCCAGTAGAGGACCGCATCCTCTGCCCGAACGGGTGTTTTTACATTTACCACTCCATTGTTATTGTCATCTGCCCGGAAAGACGGCCAGTACGCAGACAGATCTTTAACCGATGGATTGTCCTCTGCCTTTTCCAGTGTTACCGTGATCTCTGTCTCTTCCGACGGAGCCTGATAGCCGGCCACCTGCTGTGTCTGGTATCCGTTCCGGCTCACCGTATAAACATACCGGTATCCTGGCGTCATTCCGTAACCGCCATCGACCTTCTCAACTGTTCTTCCATTGACCTGATTGGTCACAAATACAATGGCATCTTCCGGTTCGGTATGGAATGTGACCTTCACCGGATCTGTTTTCTGGACAATAATCTGATATTCTGTCTCAATGGAGACGCTGTCTTCATGTTTCACCAGGATTGTGACCGTCTCCGTCTGCTCTTCCACATGCAGAGGAATCTTCAGTGCCGACAGGTCATCCTGTTGTTCTCCATTGACCAGCGCATAATAGCCTCCGCCCCCGGCAGTAGCTGTATCCTGATTCATAAATGCCGCAGAGATACAGATCTGTTCCTGTTCATAGAGCACTGTTGTATAATATGCTGTCCGGTCACGGTCAAATGCCACCGGGGTTCCGTCAGACTCCGAAAGGATCAGTTCATTGGTCCCATCTGTTGCCTGCATGGAAGACAGATGCAGCGTCTTCGCAAGTGCCAGTTCATAATCCTGATAATATGTCACATCTCCGGATTCCATGGAAAGTCGGAGAACCACATGCTCTGAGTATCCTCCCTTGAACACCGACGACGGCAGATAACTTGCTCCGCCGGATACATCCACCGGTTTTTTGATAATCACTTCTTTCTGGCGGTTTCCGGCAGTGCTGCTCCCGGTCTGTCGGATCTCATACTGTGCCGTCACCGTATATGCATCCGATGTAGCCTGCATATAGACACTGCTGTTGGCATCTGAGATCCGGTAGGTATACTGATGCTCCGAAGCCGCAAATGGCTGCTCTGCTGCGTATTCCTTTCTTGTGGAAATTGTTGCCCGGTCAAAGAGCTTCAAAGCCTTCAGCGCATCATCTGCATCCGGTTCCTTCACTGCAATTTCCAGTCCGTCTTCCGCCGTAAACTCCGCGGTCGTATGATACCATGTATTTTTTGTTCCAATATAACGGTAGGTTTTGCCTGGAATCAGTCGATAGGTATCTCCCTCTGAAGCACCGATCGGATCCCCTGCTTCATTTTCCACCACCAGCCCGGTTCCTTCCGGTGCCGTCACCTTCACAGATACTGCTGTCACCCGGTGTACCGTAAATTCATAACTGCGGCTGCGGCCATTTTCATGGGTTACAGTCACTGCAAACTGATAGGTTCCATTTTCAGGCAGGGAGACCGTTCCGTCTGCAGACATGCCCGTTCCGCTGTAACTGACTGTGTAGCCATCTTCTCCGTATGGAATGCCCTCAACACTGACCTGATCTGAAACTGCCGTAAGTTCATATGTGGTATTTGCAGATTCAAATTTTGTCAGAAGTGATGTATTTCCCTCCCGGACGGTCAGGAAACGCAGTGTCGGAATCCTGACAAAATCAAGAGTATAGGACTGAATCATCTGATATCCGTCCTCTCCTGCATATCTGCCCTCCAGCACAATGCTCCGGCCTTCCATACCATTTTGCAGAAGCTGTCCCATAGAATTGGTCTTACTCTCCCAGCTTCGCACATAGGTTGATGCGTCGATTCCATCCAGACGTGTATAGATCGTCCGAAGTTCGGTTTCATTGATATCCGGAATATCGGCTCCCTGCTCCGCATAGAGATAGAGCCCCGTTGTTCCGACGGTATCGTCGATCTCATATTCCGCTGTATGGGTTTTTGCATCCTGCGTACAGGCATACGCCTCCTTATTGACATTCAGCACCTGAACCTGACCAAACCATTCCCCATTGGGTAACGCCAACTTCAGCGTTTTATTTTCTTTGACTTCCAGTTCTCCTTCTGTCCGGTTCCATGTTCCGTCTGATATGGAGAAATGGTAGGTTCCAGCAATCACACTGATCTTCGTACCCTGTGCCGTCGTCACATTGCCGTACTGATCTGTCATGGTGATCTGCGGATTTTTTACACTTTTATTTCCCTGCGTGGCACTGACGGTCACCTGATACTTCTGCCCCGCCAACAATGCTTCATATTCTTTTATGGCCTGATTCAACGCATTCAGAAGTGTCTGAGCAGTCTGTGCATCCGCTGAACAGAATCCTTTCAGTGCCTGTCCATAGGCATCCGCCGCCGGAGCATAATTCTGCACATGATCCGTCCGCTCTCTGTATGCGCCTGCTGTCCTGATCAGAGAGATCATTGCTTCCGAATACACTTCCTGCTCGGCAAATCCAAGCACTGTGATCTGAGAAGCCGGAATATCCAGATCATATCCGCCTCCATCATAGAACAGCATGTAATTGCCTGTTACCCCTTCGATAGCAGCAATATAGCCGCCACTATCCAGCCCTTTAAAAGAATACGGGCTGGCCAGCAGTGCCTCGCGGATCGTCTGCCCCTCTTCATAAGGGATCGCTGTCGGTGCGATCAGTGTTCTGCCGGATGTGGATACTTCCAGATAAAAGCTTCCGGCTGACTGGCTCTTCGGCTGTGCAAATGTGGTTCTTTCAAAAGAAAATACCAGCATCAGACACAGGAAGAAAACCCCGAACCATTTTAATTTTCTCTGTCTCATCTTGCCCCTCCATTCCGGCTTATTCATAGAGCCACCATATATAACGATACCAGAATCTCTGCCATGGCTTCCATCGTTTCCTGCAGCTCTCCAGCACCTGTTTCTGATATGTTTCCATTCTGTTCTGCTGTTTCTCTGTCATCTCATGAGTACTGAAAAGTGCCTCCTCATTCAATGCCTGTATCTCAGGTTCTGTCGGCTGCTCCTCCAGTGCCGCTTTCTTCTTCAGCATGCAGGCATAAGCATAAAGAATGGCGACTGCATCTTTATGTTCCGAGCCAGCAATCTTCTCCTGCATTCCCCGGAACTTCCGATATCTTGTGTATATAAACCGAAGCAGAACCGCCAGTAAGATCAGAAGCAATACAGAAATGACCCGGATAACCAGCCCCGCAGTCAGATGGAAATCATCAAATTTTCCTCTCAGTGTCTGCTCTTCCTTCGGATTCTCCGGTGCTACATAGGTAAGCTGGCTGGACGCAAAGCTGCTGCCGCTTCCACTGCCATCTCCCATGGCTGCTGCGGTCTCTTCATCATCTATATACCCCGGTGTCACCTCGAAGGGGATCCATCCGATCCCATCCAGATAATATTCGGTCCATGCATGTGCATGCGCTTCTGAAAGTTCGATTGTATCGCCTGAGTGATAGTTGGCTGCTTCCTCTCCGGAGAGGAAATATCCTTCCACATAACGGGCAGGCACTCCGCAATAACGTAACATCAGGGTAGCCGCTGTGGCATACTGAACACTGTAACCTGCCTTACTCTGCTCGACCACATACTGGAAGAAATCCGTCTTTCCATTCCATGTCTGAACTGTCTCCGAATAATTGATCTGTTCCTCCAGTGTCGCTCTGATCAGATCTCTGATCTCCGGCAATGTCCTCTCTGTCTGCTGCGAACCAAGAAGCCGGTTGCATACTCCCAGTGCCGCATTCGTCAGCTGCAGATCATATTTGTATACGTAGTCCCGATAGACCTGCTCCTGCTCCAGATAATCCGAAATCTGTGTCTGCATCTGTGTATCCGCCAGCGTCCGCTGCACCTGATACCATTCCGGCACACTTCCTGGCAAATATGTAACCAAAGTTTCTGTGCCATCTGCCTCTGCACCGGCATCTCCTGCCTTCATGGCATCCAGACTGTCGGTATCTGCAAGTGCATAAGGAAGGTACTGCCATTTCCTGCAGGCGGTCAGATTTCTGATGGTCATCTCTTTAGCATCTGTCTCGCCTGTAAGAGCGGACGCTTTCGCGATCTCTTCCTGCCCGTAAAATCCTGCTTTGTGCAGCCAGTAGAAATCATCTGCCGCTTCCTCAAGAGCCTCTCCGTCCTGCATATCCCAGGAGACTCCGGTATAGATCTCCGCCGTCCGTCCTCTCAGGTACAGCTTTTCCGGCTGTTCCATGGTAATTTCCAGCGCTGTCTCTCCACTTTTCACAAAAGGTCCCAGATCCCGAAGATCTCCTTCCGGCATGGCATCTGCCGGATCATCATAACGCCATTCATGTACCGCGCGTCTGATCTTGTACCAGGTATCTTCCGGCGAACTCTTTTTACGCAGAACTGTGAGCCCCCCTGCCGCCAGCACACACAGAAGCAGGATTCCTGCGGTCACCGGGATCCTTCTGATCCCCTCTGTCTTCCGAAGACACAAAAGAACCAGACCGGCTGCCACCAGACAGATACTCCAACTGCTTTCAAAAAATCCACTGCCGCAGCCCACAGCCAGCAGGAGCACCGGAACAGTTAACGCATAACCTTTTCCTGTCAGTGCCATCACAATAAATATGCAGAAGAAAAGATACACCCATGCGGCTGCATATGCTTCACCGGTTCCGGCGGATGCCCCGTAGTCCAGATAGATCGTCCCTGTCTTTTCTGTCAGAAAATGCAGTACCTCATTGGCGAGCAGCAGCATTCCATTTTTCAGATAACTCCAGGAAAAGATGCCTGCCACTGCCAGCACACCTGTCATCGTCAGAAACAGATATTCTCTGAAGCGGCTGCATAAAACGACTCCTCCGATCAGGCTCAATCCAATTCCCACCAGTGCATACACCGTCCACGACACCGTGATCCCGGAAAATGCCGGAATGAAAAGCTTTGCCAGCCCCGATACCAGCAGCATGCAGGCAATGATGCCTTCTGTCTGTATTTGATTGCTTTTCTCCTGACGATCCAGTGCATGGATCTGTAACTTTGCCACTGTCTGCATCCTATTCTACCGTCCTCTATGTCTCTTATAATTCTATCGTCTGAAGATCCTGCATATAGTCTTCTGCTGTAAAGCAGCAGACCCGATATTCTGTCTGTGGTTCCTTCTCATCACATAAAAGCAGTGTCATATCACCCGCTGGAAATTCTTCCAGTCCCTGCGGGATACTTCGTGCAATATACAGCACTTTTCCATAACCATTTCCACCGCTCATCCTGCTGTACAGACTCGCTCCCGACTCCGCACGGCTGTCAGCTCCATATTTGACCATCTGCGGAATTGACTGGATCAGCTGTTCCTCGGTGTCAATATTTTCCACAGCACATCCGTCACCATCGGTCCATCCCAGACTGAAAGTGATTCCCTGGCGCAGCACCGCCTGACACAACGAGGCTGTCGTCTCCGCCATGGCATCCATCTCCTCCGGTGTGGATGTCCCTGTATTCTTATCCCAGAATATCAGCAGTGACTCTGCCAGCGGAAGACTGGGATCCCGGACGATCAGCTGTCCTCTCTTGCCAGACAGCTTCCAGTGGATCTGTTTGAGACTGTCCCCCGGAACATACTCCCGCAGCGCAAATACTTCTGAATAGTCCTGTCCTTTTCTGTATGGTGACCAGCTCTGCGCATCGTCCGTCTCAATGCTGGACAGAGTGACTTCTGTCTGCATCTCAAACATATCCGGAAGCACAGATGTGGTTCCCTGAGCCGAAATTCTACATCTGACCGGCAGAAAACCGAACCAGTCTGCCAGGACGATCTGACGAACTTCCGTGCACAGATATCCGCAGAAAGCGGGGACGATCTCAAATGTTCCTTCTGCATCGTTGGAAGCTTCTGGAACTAATTCAATCACATTCCTGCTGCACTCTGCTGTAAGCTGATTTGTGCATTGGATCTCGCACCATATTTTTCCAAACGGAACAAATGCATTGCCGCTGATCCGTACCATGCAGGCAAATGCATTGCCTTTCGTGGCTGTGACCGGCACCTGGATCTGTGCCTGGATCTGTCTTCGGACATACAGGTTCAGCAATCCGGAAACGATTGGAACGAAGAACCAGATTCCCGCCGCAGCCAGCGCATACAGACTTCCGGTGATCAATCTCAGGATCAGAAACAGAACAAGTCCGGCGCCCCATCGGACACTTGCTGCTGCCAGTTTTTTCTTTATCATAAGTCAATTTCCTTTACATCCGGTTTTGTCACGGATTCCAGAATCTCCTGAAGGATTTGTCCTGCTGTGTATTCATGTAGTTTTGCCTTTGCAAATAATACCAGTCTGTGGGCACATACATCCGGCAGAACATTTCCCACATCTTCCGGTGTTACATAATCCCGGCCTGCCATGTAGGCAGCGGCTTTTGCCGTTCTGCAGACAGCCAGTGCTCCACGGGGACTGACTCCCAGCTGAATATAGGAATTCTTTCTGGTTGCTTCCGCCAGATCTGCAATGTAACTGTAAATATCATCCGCCACATGCACCTGGGTAACCTCTTCGATCAGTTTTTTCAACTCCGGAATATCGGTCACTGCACTGCAGGTATCCAACGGATTGGCATGATGCCGTTCCTTCATGATCTCGATCTGTCCTGCATGATCCGGATAACCAATACTCAGGCGCATCAGAAAACGGTCCATCTGTGCGGACGGCAGCATCTGTGTACCTGCGGATCCCACCGGGTTCTGCGTTGCAAGCACGATAAACGGCTCCTGCAATGGATGGGTAATACCGTCCACGGTTACCTGACGCTCTTCCATGGCCTCCAGAAGAGCCGACTGAGTCTTGCTGGAAGTACGATTGATCTCATCTGCCAGCAGCAGATTCGTCATAATCGCTCCGGGCTTGTACTGAAGTTCCCCGGACTTCATATCATAGACAGAAAAACCGATGATATCAGACGGCATGGTATCCGATGTGAACTGCACACGTCTGGTATCAAGTCCCAGTGTTCTGGCAAATGCCATAGCCAGAGTTGTCTTACCCACTCCCGGCACATCCTCCAGCAGCACATGACCCTGTGCCAGGATCGCCATCAGCACTTTGCTGATCACATCATCCTTTCCTATGATTACTTTTTTTACTTCCTCACGAATCCGGACTGTCTGCTCATACATGTTCTTTTTTTCCCTTCCTGCTGTTTTTCCTGTTTATTACTACGATACCGCCTGCTGCCAGAACGACCACGATCACTGCGATCCCGATGACCGGAATCTGCGTTCCTGCATTCTGCGGTTCCTCATAATCTGTAAAATCAAAAATCCGCCCATTTCCTGTGGCCCTGAGTTTTTCCAGTGCCTCAAGTGCAAGCAGTGCCTGCTCCGTAGCCATCAGATTGCCGCCGGTATCCGAATCTGAATGAACATAACTGCCATCTTCCTGCCGGAAATGCTCCAGTCCATCCAGAAGACCGGTATTGCCTGACGGGGTAAAGAAACGGCTGTCCTTGGCCGGATCTGTTCCCACTGCACACAGGGCAAGAATGGCCTGCGCTGAGGATTCCGCACTTTCTTCTCCATAAGCTGTAAATGTTCCGTTCTCTGACATCTGACCTGACAGCCAGTTCAGTGCTTCCTCAATCGCGTCTCTGACCTTCTGCTGATCCTCGTAAGGTGCCAACGCCTGAACCGCCATGGATGTCATATCCACATCTGCCTCTCCTGCCGAAAGGCCAAACCCACCATCCGCAGTCTGTGCAGACAGGATCTCGTTCACCAGATACTCTCTGGTATACACTGCCTCCTCCGGCACTTCATAGTCTCTGGCATCTAACAGCAGCAATGCATAGATATCTCCATTGATTCCCTGCACACCAGGGTCTCCACCTGCAAAATTCCATACGCCATCTGCCACCAAATCCACGGGATTCTGGTCTGCATCTTTTCCAAACGAAGTCGGATCCCCACCAAGTGCCAGTACTGTCAGACCGATCCGATGATACTCGGTTGCCCGCATATCATCCAGACAGCCGTATTCGCTGTACTGTTCTGTCACATAAGTTTCAAGTCTTGTCAGATATGCGCTGTATGCGTCCTTCTCTCCTGACAGTGCCAGGGTCAGTGCCACCCAGTCACTGAGGGAATCTCCCGCCGGCAGAAGATCTTCCTGATCCAGGAGACTTCCCTTGGAAATATCGGCTGCCACACGAATCCCTTCTGATGCGGTCTGCTGAATCTGATCCTCCAGCAGATCTGCCTCTGCGGCTCTTGCCTGTCCGGCTGCACTTATCAGGCAGATCCCTGTCATCAGAAGTGCTGTTCTCTTCTTCCATCTATTCACTGTCTTCTCCTCCTGCATCTTCCCCTCCGTTGGAGCCCGACTCATCAGGTCCAGGATCTGGTTCCGGATCCGGGTCTGGATCTGGTTTGTCCGGTTCTCCTGGATCCGGATTATCGGGATCTGGTTTATCCGGTTCTCCGGGGTCCGGATTATCGGGATCCGGTTTATCCGGATTGCCGGGATCTGGATCTGGTTTGTCGGGATCTGGTTTATCCGGATTGCCCGGGTCAGGCTGATCCGGATCTGTTTTTCCGGTTGCCGGCAATGTTTCCCGTTTTGTCTCTCCACAGATCGAACAGGTATATTCGATGTATCCGTCTTCCGTCTCGGTAGGCTCTACCCGGTCGGTCTCCTGATAATCATGTTCATGTTCACCTATAGCCGGAATCACCTCTCTTTTGGTCATTCCACATTTCTTGCAGGTATATTCGATATATCCGTCTGCATCTGCCGTAGCCTCCTGCCGGTCGACTTCTTCCAGATCATGGTTGTCCGGCACCTCTGTAAACCGGTCATTCGCCCAGATACCGCAGTAACTGGAATATATTCCAGCATGACTGCTGGTAGTTCCAATGTCTTTTCCTTCTGCCAGTGTATAACGGATATACAGGGTATCCCCATCTTCCAGCGTCCATTCACTTAGTCCCTTTCCTGGATAGTAGAACTTATCATTGAGTGCATACATCCAGCCGGAAGATCTGGTAAAATCATTTTCTCCAAGACTGTCGCGGCCGCATGGTTTCGTAAAACCGATTCCATCCCTCTTCAAACATTCCAGAAGGCTTACACTGTCTTCATCATCCGGTATCTCTGCCCCGTCAAAAGCATCACCTCTGCTGATTCTTCTCAGGTAAAAACCATTCTTTATGGTTCCGCCATATTCACAGGTGAATCCAAAATAATCCAGAATCTCCACCACCGATGATGCCGCTGACTCTCCCTGACGAATATCCACATCATCTTCCGCCAGAATTCCAAGACCCACCGATGTAGCGTCGATCACTGCATGAACCCGTCCGATCACTTCTCCTTCATCCGCTGCATACCAGTGGACTTCGTAGGTCACCAGCTTTGAGTTGCCGTCTCCGTCCCAGGCAAGTACCTGTACCGCATATCTGGCAATATCTCCTCGGTTCGGCCGTTCAAAATGAAGCACATATTCAAAGATCTGGTTGCCGGTAGGATTGGTGATCGTCTGCCAGCCACTGTTCGTATCCAGACTCTTCATCCGTACCTGAATTCCATTGGCATAGATCCGGTTTCCCTGCCAGGTCGTTGCATCTACGGTCAATGTAAAATTCGCCGTGCGGATCATATCAGTCTCAGGATCCCGTCCATCCAGATTGGTCTTGATGATCGGCGGATGTTCTCCGATTTCCGGATTCTCCTCTGTGGCCTTCTCTGCCTGATAATCAATGGTAAACCGGACACTCTTACGCTTGCCGTTAATGTCCGTATACGACACCGTAATATAGTTGATCCCTTTCTTCAGGACTGCCGAATAGTTTACGCCATTTGCAGCCAGTGTCTTACCATTGCCCGGATCTTCATCATGCCGGTAATTCACTTTTATATTCGCATTAACTGATCTGTCCGAATAATACGCATAAAATTTTAAGGTATCATTTTTCAGCTGTGAAAATGTAATGATGCCGTTCTTCAGATCGGTCACCAGATGAGCTTCTTCATCCGGATCCGGATCTGCTCCCGGTTCATCCGGCTGCTGGTCTGGCTTTTCTCCACTGTCTGAAGGTTTATCCCCCTTTGCGTCATCCTCACCGCCACCTTTGGAATCCCCGCTTCCGCCGTCTGTCTCCTCGGTCTTCTGATCATTCTGCCCGTCCTTCGCCTGATCCGTCTCGGACTGCTGATCTGCTTCGTCCTTTTCTTTGGTATCCAGTTCATCCTTACCAGGCGGAAGTTCCTCTGCCCGGTTTTTGGAAGTATCTGCATACCGATCTATCTGATCCAGATTCTGATTGCCGCCACGGGAAGAATCCCCCTGAGATTCATCCTCTTCTGCGGACTGACCGGAACCTGTGCCATTTTCCAATGTCTCTACTCTCAGTCTTTCCTGAACCGGTTTCCATGGGCTGTCCGGCTCTACCCGTTCAGAAGGCATGATAAACCCAGCACACCCGAATACAACTGCCAGTGTTAATACGATTCCGAGAGCCCGAATCGTCCACTTCTTTTTCTTCATTGCCTTCTCCTCTCCTAAAATACAGGAACAGGACTGGACGGAATATGGATTTTCCATATCCCGCTCAGCCCGTTTCTGTTCATTTTTTTACTGCATTATCTGCATCAAAGCTTTACTTTGCTGTGCTTACCATCTGCTTGCTGTTGATGGTAAATTTCTGTGTTACGCTTCCGCCGTATTCATTGATACCAGTGATCGTAACGGTTCCTTTGTTTTTTCCGGCTGCAATATTTGCACCATAAGATACGGTGTAGTTCTCTTTATCCACCAGTTCCAGTTTGCCTGCTTTCAGATAAGCTTCAAACTTGCCTGCATCTTTCTTCAGTGCAGAGATGACTTTCTTGTCTGCGCTGTAGAATACTGCAACTGCCGGGGTCACCTGTTTTCCTGTGTAGTCGGTTCCTTCTACCATGACATACAGGTTCGCTGCTGTCAGTTTGGTCCGGTAGATCGGAAGCTTCATGGTAACAGTTCCCGTATAGGCACCAGTTCCTTCGATGGTCATGGACGGTGCACTCTTGGTCTTGCTTTCATCTGCATACCAGTCGTTGTAATCCTTCTGGGTATTGTCAGCCCAGTCGATCTTATAGTCAGCTTTTCCAAGCACCTTGCCGCTGTCTTTTACAACGACCTTCGGCTGATACTTATAGGCATCTGCCTTCTTCGCATTGTATGCCACCGGCACAACCGTAATCTCCACATCAGAAGCATTCAGATCTTTTGCTGTGATGGAGAAGGTCTGTGTCAGTTTTCCTGCAAAGTTGCCTTTACCGGTAATCGTGATGGTCGGGGCTTTCGCATCAGAAGCACTTGCCACTGCCTTATTGTTCTGGAACTTCAGGGTGTAATCCTGTCCATTCACCAGAGTCTTGCCTTTATAGATCAGTTTCACAGCATCGGTCGGGTCTGCACCTGCTTTTGCGTATGCAACCGTGATCTTATCCATGCCCTTCTTCGTGCATGCGGACAGATCTGCAGCTTCGATCTTGAAGGTCTTCTTGATGGAACCGGTGTATCCAGCCTCTGCCTTACCGGTAAATGTAATGGTTGCAGTTCCCTTCTTCACATTGTTGGTATAGGATACAGTATAATCCTTGTTCCGAACCAGTGCATCTGTCTGTCCCTTCATGGTCAGTTCAGCCTGATTCTGGGTAATCGCAGATCCGGTATACGTTCTGGTGCTGTCCAGTCTGTTGATCTGTACATTAGATGCCGTCAGTTTGGTTCCTGTGATCTGATAAGTTACTACCTTATCTCCGGTATAATCACCCGTTCCGCTGATCAACATTTCAGCAGTTCCTACGGCTTCATTGTCATAAAAGTCTACCGTGAAGTCTTTACCAATCTCCAGAGTCTTGGTGGTCTTGCCGTCTTTGATGGTAACTTCATACTGATCCGGATCAAGCACTGCGCCATCTGTATCATAAGGAACACTCTTCACTTTCAGTTTCACAGCTGCACCGCTGATCACCTGTGCTTTCATGCTCACGTAGACGGACTCTTCGATGTATCCTGTATAGTTTCCTGTTCCGTTGATCTCCAGTGTGTATTCACCCGGCTGATTCAGTTTTGCCTGACCTTTTACGATCTCTACGGATTCTCCTTTCGGATCCACAAGGGAAACGGTATAGTCTGTTCCCTCTTTCAGAGTCTTCTTGCCGTATTTCACACTCTTCAGTACTTTCACAGTCTTCTCAGATGCGTCAAACTGATCGGTCATTGCCAGCACTGTCTCGTCATCCTCAATATCTGCCTCACAAATATTGAAGTTTACATACAGCGTACCGCTGTAATTACCTTTACCAGTAATGATCACATACGGATTCTCTCTATAGAATCCATCTGCATCCAGAGCATCTGCCACCATATTTCCATGTGCCTGATATCCATCTTTACCTATTGCCGCATTGACATTTACGTTATTCTTATAGGATACGGTATAATCTTTGCCTTCGGTCAGTCTGGTCTGTCCGTCTGCATCATATACTTCTACCTTCGGCTTCTGTGCCGTTCCGGTGTAAGTCAGATCATTGATCCTGCTCACAGTCATGGTTCCGGACTGGGATTTTGTCACCCATTTTGCATACAGCACCATATCAGACTGTACGGTATCAGTGTCAAAGTTCCATTTCCTGGTATAGGTTTCATCTGTATACCAGCCTGCGAATACGGTGGTATCACGATTCTGATCTGCGGTCAACGTTCCCGGATCTGTCGCTTTGTTTCCGGCTTTCACAGTCTGTCTTCCCGGCTCCTGCAGTGTTCGGATCACGGTCTCATATTTAACCTCATAGCTCTTCTCAGCAGTCTTTGTCACCCGGATCTCAATGTCACCGGTCACAAGTGATGCTGCGATCGCACAGCTTCCATCTACCGGTGTGATCGTGTAGGTCTTTCCACCGATCCGTGCCTCTACTTCATAATCGTAACCTTCATTCATTCCTACACGGAAGGTGTACTTCTGCCCCTGTGTTGCTGTCGCTGCATTGGCAAATACGTCAGCCGCTCCGCTGCCGACAACTGTCACCGCATAAGCCTTCGCGGTTCTGGTCACTTTGATGGTCAGATCTGATACTACATTCTTCACGGTACCGGTGGTTCCGGCCTTATCCATGGTATAAGCAACTTCGCTTCCATCTGCTGCCATCACGCTGATCTCATAATCATATCCAGCTGCACGGTTCAGCTTGAAGGTATAGCTCTTATTATATGCCACAGAATCTGCCCCGCTCAGTTCCTCACCATCCAGAGTCACCGCCATCATCTTTACAGTTGCTGTAGCTTTGATCACCAGATCTCCTCTGACATCTTTGATCGTATAGTTACCATCACCATTTGCGATCACATCCACTGGCTCACCATTCATGGTTGCTTCAATAGCATAGTCCATACCCTCTGCTTCACTGATATGGAACTGATAATCCTTTCCATGCTTGATAGCCGAGTCTCCGGTAATACCTTTTCCAAGTTTTACAGCATATTCCGGTCTCTGTGCGTTGTTGATCTGTACAGTCTGTGCGTCTCCAAGAGTCAGTTCTACATCCTGCTGCTCAGTGTCAAATGCTTCCACAGTCTCCAGTCGGAACTGGGCACCTGCTGTCTCTTCGTCCATGTATTTTGCGGTAAATGTGGTAGTGAGGATTGATCCTGCCTTCAACTCGCTGCTGGAATCTTCTGCATAATCATACACGTACAGCAGCTCATAGAAGCTGTTGCCGTCGGCATCCTTCTTCAATGCGGAAAGCTCTGCAGCCTTATTGGATTCTCCAGTCTTCGCTTCTTTCAGTTCAAACAGGTCAGCATCAAAATACAGTCTCACCTGCAAGCCACCCATATCTGTCAGATCTTTGTTGATCGTCCAGTCAAGGGTCACATCCTCACCGGATGCTACTTCTTCTTTGTCTGCGATCACTGTCAGATCCTGTGTCTGCACTGTATCCTGCACATTGATCTGGATCACATACAGCAGCGTGTGCTCTGCACCTTCTTCTGCTGCCGGAGCATAGACTTTCAGAAGCCCTGCCTCCACATCTGCAACTACGGTCTTACTGTCGGTCTCTGTACTGTCAAGCTTCTTATCTTCTTCATCAAAGCACTCTATAGATCCGTTGAATGTCAATGCCGCTTTTGTGGCTCCTTCCGGAAGTGTCACGGTATATTTATCAACAGCAGTCTCTCCTGCTTCATATGCCTTCTCTTCCAGGGTCACCGCATCATTGCTCTGATCCAGAGTCCAGTCTTCACCGGACACTTCGAAGGTAACTACCTGTGCAGCGTCTGAAGTTCCTTCCCCGTCCTGTTCGGAAGTAGTCTCTTCAGTCTTCTGTTCTCCGGAAGGAGTTTCTTCCTCCTGTTCTTCTGAAGAAGTCTCCTCATCCTGTTCTTCATTTTTTGCAGAGGTCTGCTCCTGATCCTTGTTCTCTCCAGACTCTTTCTTCTCTTCAGAAGAAGCAGCGTTCTGCTCTGGTTCTTCCTGCTGAGGTTCTTCTTCCGCCTGTGTCTCCGCTTCCGTAACCTCTGCTGCGTATGCAGGCGCTGGCAGCGTTCCGGCAGTCATGGTCGCCGTCAACAGAAGCGCCAGTACTCTTGCTCTATACTTCATCTTTCAACCTCCTGTCTTAATGAAAGCTGCTGATCTTTCCTGCTGCATATGCATACAGAAGAGATACATCTTTGCTGTCTACTTTTCCATCTTCGTTCAGATCCATGATCCGAAGCTGAATCACGGTCAGATCATCTGTAGTCTTTGTCTTCACAATGACATACAGTGCATCTGCATCTGCTTTATCAATCTGTCCGTCACCGTTTATATCGCCTGCTTCCATAGCCAGCTTCTGTCCGCCTTCTCTGATGAACATCGGCCAGGATTCCCCTGTTCCAAACAGGGCCTCTGTCTCACCGCTGTTGTCATTCAGATCGACTACAAACATGGTGTCAGCCATCTCGTCAGCAGTCATCTTTGTTGCTTCAATCTTGCCTGCATATGCAGATGAACCATAATTCACAATTTCAGCAGTGCCTTCCAGATAATACAGATGCTCCACCGTTGTTATTGTATTCACATAGCCAAACAGGGCAGCACCATTGACTTTTGCTGTGACTTTTCCTACGTTAAAACAATTAGAGAATGTAGGCCTTGCCGTTACTTCTCCTGCAATTCCTCCTGCATAAGCAGCAGAGGCTGCAGTGGAGCCACTGGTGATTGATCCAGTATTGTAACAGTTGGTCATGACGCTTCTCATCATACTTCCGCAGATTCCGCCTACTCTGGTCGTACTTGCATAAATGGATCCATGATTGCTGCAGTTTGTGATTGGAATATCATTTCCAGATGCACCTGCAAGACCTCCTACGGATCTGACACCGGAAATATTTCCTTCATTCGTACAGTTAACAAGCCTTCCCTGCATCAGACGACCAGCAAGACCTCCTGTATACTCTGCATTTCCAGTAGTCGTCTTTACAGTTACATTTGCACGGTTCGTCACGTTTGTCAGATCTGCATAATATCCGTATCCAACTACACCGCCTACCCATGCAGAACTCAGATACGCATTTGAAATCAAAGTAACATTTCCTTCTACGGTCAGATTGCTGATCTTAGCCGGTTTGTTGGTGTAACCGAACAGACCTGCTTTCATAGTAGTTGTTTCTACTTTCAGTCCACTGATCGTATGGTTCTGTCCATCGAAGCTTCCTTTATAACCAGAGGATCCTCCCATTGGAGTCCATGCACAGTCTGCCAGATCAATATCTGCGGTCAGGACTGCATTCAAGGTATTCATTCCGCTGTTGACCTGCTCTCCAAACCACGCAAGTTCCGCTCCTGTACCAATCTGATAGGTTCCTGTTTCATCGGTCTTTGGTTCGGTCTTTGTAACACCATCCCATGCGCCTTCAGCCAGTTTATTCATCACAATACTCTGATGTACCCGGCCATCCTCTGCCTGCTCTGCTGATGCATCCAGCGTAAGTGAACCAAGTACTGCACGATATCCTTCACAGGTAATCTCATATGTATACGTTCCATATTTCAGACTCTTGTAGAGACCATTTTCTCCTGTCTTTGTCTGACCTGCATCATTTTTCAGAATAATCGCTGCATCCAGATCATTTCCATTCTCATCGCTGATAGCAAACTTCAGATCATATGTCTCGTTTCTGGTCAGTGTCAGATCAATATCTGCCAGATGATGCATGGTATAGGATACGGTTACCGCATTAAAGTTGGTTCCCACTCCACTGTCCGTCATATTGTACAGGAAGGCGAACGGGTTTGCTGCGGAATACATGGAACCAAATACATATCCATTGGTCAGGCTGTAGGTGGTTGTCATACTGTGAGAATCAAATTCCACATCCTCAGGAACATTGAACGTATACTGGATTCTGTCCAGTGCCTGATACTGTCCCAGGTTTGCGCTGATATTTTCCGTTCCGTCTTCTTTTGTATAACGCATGTTATATATTGTCGGGTTAAAAATTCCGGAAATCTTGTTCACTGCACGGAACATTCCCTTAAAGGAAATATTCAGTGTATCACCCGGATTGATCACTGATGCTACTCTTGTCTCTTCTCCATCCAGAGTCTCGGTGCTGTTCTTACTGTCATCTGCATTTACCACCAGAGTTCTCTGCTCAGCCACACGTACCAGACGATAGCTGTAACCGGATGCATCTTTCATACGGATGATCACGGTTCCGCCGCTGTACGGAGTGGTGTCTGTCTTCTTCTCTCTGAATACATTCAGGTCTACATGATAAGTTCCGTCTTCGTCTGCTTTCAGAGCTTCCAAGGAAGACATTGTGCTCTTCAGTTCATCGTTGGTCGTAACGATTGCATATTCCACACCTTCTATCACACTGTCACCCTGCTTAACGGTGAAATCCAGTGTCGGCTCTTCATCCTCTGTATTGTAGTACCAGGTATCAAAGTTGTAATCCCATTCTTCGGAACGGGTGGAAGTAAATCCTTCTGCCTTGTTATAAGATACAACTGCATCTGCAGTTCCTGTATCCCATGCATTATCACTGATGATAAATACACCGGTACGTTTTGGATTAGTAGCCGGGAACAGACCTCCGTGGGTTCTGCTTCCACTCACATCCACCGCATCATAATTGACTGCAAGTACTGCGGTTCCATCCGGATCAAGATCCGCCCAGTTGCCGGTCGCATTACCGCCATTTACAACACTTTCATTAAGGTCGTTTTCAAGTTTTCCCTGAAGCAACTGATAATGGAAATCAGGCTCTACCATAATATTTCCCGCATCAGAGTTGATGATCTGCCAGAAACGGTAAGCACGCACACGTACTGAATCGTCTTTTCCAATCTTTTCAAAACCGGTCGGATCCAGATTTACCATCAGATCAGCTTCATCTCTGGCTGCAACTGTAGACTGTAATCCAGATTTGTCCTGTGTCTTCTTGTCAGTATATCCATTTTCAAAATTGTACGTAGCTTTTGTATCACTTGTCGGAATGCTGACCCATCCGGTCTTTGTCACATACTCGCCATTTTTGTCAGTCAGACGGTAGGTCCAGTCGCCGCTTCCGATCCGGTAGGTATATGTCTTGGTATCTCCATTATCTGTATACTCTACATCAGACTTCTTGGATTCTTCAGTTGCCCATTTCTGAGTGTTAAAATTATTCCACTGGAAATAGAGACCAAAATCTGTATCAGAAGGAACTTCTACTTCATATAATACGGTCTTTTTACAAGTCAGATTAGTTGCCCCATAGTAAGACGTTCCCGGCTGTATGGTCCGGTTGATCTGATATGCCTGGAAGAAGGAATCATCCACCGGTTTTGCAAGATAAGTATACAGACATGCATTTCCGCCTGCATAAACCATGAACGGATAATTGGTATATTTCCCATTCAGGAACGGGTCTCCGCTCTGCGGATGGCACTTCATGATCGGGCAGTTAATGTCTGCCACAAAGTCATTTTCATCAAAATATACATTGCCCTGACCAACAGCACCTATCGACATGGTACGCAGATATACATTATTGCCGCCGCTTGCAGCTCCGTCTACGTTCTGGTCCAGCGGAATCGACAGAGTCATACCGCCCAGATATACAGAAGGTTCTTCTTCGTCTGCATCTGCATATCCATAGCCACGATAGCTGATCCTCTCATTGATGCTGGCATCCACATTGGCATAGAACATATTGTAATTAGATACTATCGTTCCGCTCTCTGTAACTTCCACATCTGTCTCTTTACCAAAACTGCTGTCTGTAAACTCCAGCGGATGATAATCTTTCAGATCATAATAAGTACCGTCAACCAGAATCTCCCATCCTGCTTCCTCGTTTCCTTCAATGGTATACTCAGCCGGATTGAATACATATTCTTCTTCTCCGTCTTTTTCATACCATCCTACATAGTCATGTCCGGTCTCACTATCAACACCTGCGGTGTAATACAGATCAATTTCCGGATACCTGTTTCCATTGGTCTTATAGTTCTGATCCTGTCCCACATAGAACGCAGTCTCCCAGATACCATGCTCCACCACATTCAGTGTCAATTCCCAGGTCTGTTCAGAATAATCCTTACCGTCATAAGCATAGAACCGATATTTATACACCCCCGGCTCATTCTCTGTCAGGCAGATCGTTGTTGCTCCAAACATTGCTGAAGAAAATCCCTGCTTAGGTCCCCAAGTCTCACCATTGTTCGTGGATCGTTCATAGTAGTAATTCTGATAGGTCAGCTTATCTCCATCGGGATCCGTAAAGATCTTTCCCGCCTGCAGGGCAGAAAGCAGATAAGCATTTCCTACTTTCACCTGACCTTCTGCGGTCGGAGAAACGCCGTCCCTAAGAACCGGGGCATGATTTTCACCTTCCTGCTCTGCCGATACTGTCAGACCGGTATCCGGCATCATCGTGACGCACATGGATACTGCCAGCAACATCGCCATCAGTTTTCTTTTCATCAAATACAACCTCCTTTTTTGTTTTTATCATGGCAGATCCTTTATGACTCCTGCCAGATATGCATATAACAAGGACACATCCAGAAGTGTGATCTTTCCATCCTGATTGATATCCATGATAGCCTTATCCTGTTCCGTCCACACGGTCTTGCTGCCTTTGATCGTCCGGTACAGCAGCACGGCATCGGTTTTCGTGATCTTTCCATCGCCATTTACGTCTCCCCTCTTCTGTTCCGGTTCCACAGGCTCTGTTCCCTTTTTCAGTACTTCCACTCTGGCTGTCGCCGGAGCAAAGCACGCATCATTTCCTCTGGGATTGGGGTCCGTCGCCATCAGATAATAAGTTCCCTCCGATGGAAATGTATATTTATAAAGATTTTGATTATCAGTATTTACCACATCCACCTGCTGCCAGGAATCATCGTAAACTTCCACGTTCAACCCTGTGATGGGAACAAAGGATTCGCTGCCTCCCTGAGACACAGATTTTGTCTCATATTTTAATGTCTGAAATTCCAGCGGGCTCTCCGCAGCCACCTGATAGCTGTCTTTGTCAAAATTAGTAAAAGCTCCATACTGATAGAAATTCCAGTTGCTGAACATGGCAACATCTATGGTGTCATTATCCGATAACAGCATGTAATCGCAGGTGGAACCCCAGCCCGGACTCATGAGCGGATACACATGATTGCGGTAATACATCAGGTTCTCATCATGTCCCCAGAAATTTACCATATAGAGAGAGGTTGCGCTTCCCCGTACCTTCAGTGCCATCTTTCCTCCACTGTCATATGCGGGCTCTCCATCCATATAGCGGACTTCCGTTTCCGTGCTGTATTCCAGCGGATTCTGTGCGCCAGTTCCGCACTGATCCTCCTGGATTCCCATATAGTACCGTTCCATCAGATAGATATAGAGATGCAGCGCTGTCGGCCGCTTTACGATCTTGCGGTCGACATACGGACCAGAACCGTCTGTTGTATGATAACGGTAGTAATCAGTCAGACCATACGCTTCCAGATCAAAATAAGGAACGGTCACTTTCAGATGCGACAGGATCGTACCATCTTCATCATTTCCCAGAACTGGAATGCCATCATTGGATACTGTCACATAGACAGTCACTTCTTCCGCATCAGTCTCATCGTAATCATATTGATCTTCTGTTCCTTCTGATGCTTTCTTAACCACCATCCGCAGATTCCAGACTGCTGTATCCTTCTCCGGGCATGTGGCTGTGATCTTCAGCTGATAAGTACCCTCAGCGGCCACTGAGAATGCCAGTTTCCCATCCGCTGTAATCTTCGTCTGGCTTCCATAATCTCCTTCCGCCAGGGTGTAGGTCATGGCATGTCCTTCTGTATCCGTAAATATTTCCGACAAATCCATGGTATACAGACCACCCGTTACGGTCTCTGCCGATACCGGTGCAGTAGACACCACTTTTATATGACTGCCCGATGCCGCTGTGACAGTAAATGCCCCCAGTACCAGCAGACATACAACAGCTGCCAGTACAGAACATATTCCTTTTTTTCTCATCCTTCTTTCCCTCCCGCTATTCCAAATTTTCTTCTGATCCGCAAAAGCTTGCGGGTCCATGTATCTCCAACAAACCACAGCACCATGGCTGTGCAGACTCCGTGACTGATATCAAACAGCAGACTGGATGCATACGCTGCTGCAATCGTATACACATTCAGCGGATCCACATAACCGATCAGGTAATACAGATTCATGACCCATCCATATCCGATCCCGCACAGAAAACCAAAGATGCACAGCCGCACCGGTTTTTTTCTCTTGCCGATACGGTCTACGGTCTGCCTTCCCACTGATCCAAAGATTCCAATTCGATACAGAATCCCCGCCAGCAATCCGATCATGCCCCAGCAGAACATCTGCCACGGGGTCCAAGGACCCTGTCCGAATAAAAAGTTGCTTAAGAATCCCGCCAGTGCTCCGGTCAGATATCCGCATTCCGGACCAAACGAAATTCCTGTAATAATGATGATCGCGCTCACCGGCTTGAAGTTTGGCAGCGGGATCACTGCAAATGCTGCTCTTCCTGCCACACACAATGCCGCCATAAATGCCACCGGCACCAGATCTCTCGCCTGCGCCCTCCTTCTGTCAAACACAAAGTAAAAGGGAAGGACTGTAAATACCAGAAGCAGCACTGCCAGTATCAGGTCTGAATTGTCAGTCAGCACTTCTACAATCTTCCCAAACCGGTTCAAATCAAGAGTCTGCCGGTATTTCATAAACAGGCTGTATCCTGTCAGCAACACCAGTGCTGCCATCGTGATAGCGACTGCTGCATATTTTGATTTTTTATGTACAAATGTCTGATTCGCTATCTCTCTGCCCTCCGGCATGCTTCCACCACCTCCTCACAGGTAATGGCCCCTTCTATCTTTTCTGCGGCGATCATAGCCGCCTGTGTCGTGTAGAAATGATTTCCACTGAAGAATTCATGGGGCTCTCCTTCTGATACGATCTGTCCATCAAATAACATGGCACACCTGTCTGCACAAAGTGCTGCAAAATCAAGATCGTGTGTAACAAGAAGGATCGATACACCGGAGGATTTCAAGCTCTGAAGATCTTTCGCCAGCCGTCTTTTCAGATAAGCGTCCAGACCTTTGGATGGTTCATCCAGAAGCAGAAGATCTGCTTTCTGCAATAACAGTTTTCCAAGTGCCGCCCGCTGCAGTTCTCCTCCGCTCAAATCAAAGGGATGGGACTGCAGCTTGTCCTCCAGAAACATCTGTCTGGCCATCTGCTCCACGTTTTTTACTGCATCCTCCGGCTCTGCCATAGCTTCTGCACTCTCCAGAAAGTCCTCCAGCAGAGTATCGCAGGAGAACAATACCTGTGGATTCTGCGGCAATAATCGGATCTTCGTCTCTTTTCCGGCCCGGATCCTGCCTCTCTGCGGCCGATATAATCCTGACAATAATTTCAGCAGTGTACTCTTTCCGGCACCATTGCCGCCAAGTAGTGCCGTGATCTCACCTTTATATGCTTGCAGATTCAGATCGTGGATAATATCCGGATCTTCTCTGTGATAACGGAACCACAGTTCCTTTGCCTGCAACACAGAATCTTTTTTTTCTTCGGTCTCTGTCTGCGGCTTCCATGCCGGACAGACATCCATCTTCTTCAATTCCGCCTTTGCATCCCGGACTGTCAGCGGAATCTCCCGGTCTGCTGGATACTCGCCTCTTTTCTGCAATTCACCAAATATAATCGCAGATGCCGGAAATGCTTCATAGATGCGTGTGTTCTCCGGGTGTTCCCACAATGTATGCATGACCGCTGCCGGAGTTCCCTCACAGAGCTTTTTCCCTGCCTTCAGAACCAGCATCCGATCTGCCTGGGTAAGCACCTTATCCAGACGGTGTTCACACAAGATCACTGCCACTCCCAGATCCCGGTTAATCTTTTCAATCATCTGCAGAAGCTGTTCTGCAACCAGCGGATCCAGCATGGCTGTGGGTTCATCTAAAATCAGCAGTTCAGGATCCATAGCCATGACGGACGCCAGATTCAGCATCTGCTTCTGTCCGCCGGACAATTCATCTGTCCGCTTCCTAAACCAGCTCTCCATTCCAAAAAAGCCTGCCATCTCACTTACTTTCCTGCGGATCACCTCTACAGGCAGTGCCATGTTCTCAAGTCCAAAAGCCAGTTCATGCCATACCCGGTCTGTGACGATCTGGCTCTCCGGATCCTGCTGGACAAACCCGATCTTCATGGAACTTATATCCTTTGGAACCTGTGAAAACGGAATTCCCTTATATAAGATCTTGCCTTCCTTTTTTCCCACGGGTGTCAGTTCCGGTTTCGCCATCCGCAGAAGCGTTGTCTTACCGCCGCCGGATTCCCCACAGACGACCAGATACTCCCCTGGCTCAATGGAAAAGCTTACCTGATCCAGTGCTTTTTCCTTCGCTCCTGGATATGTAAAATTTACAGATTCAAACTGTAATAGTGCCATTTTATCTTTTCTCCACATTCTAAGATCGCCGGAAGCATTGCCAGAAAGGCAAATGCCGCCGCATACAGAATCTGTCCCCGGACAGAACCTGTCTGGATCATACGGGGATAGAACTCCATCTTCCCGTATCCCATCCATCTTCCTGCCAGACAGCATGTGCCCGGAATCCCTGTAAGGATCACAAACATAAGATCCCGGCTGTCAAAGCGGAACAGATGAAAGGTCGTCCGCTTCCTGAAGCCATAGCCTCTGGCTTTCATGGAGTCCGCCTGATTCACCGCACTCTCCAGGCTCCAGTCCAACAGAGTGGAGATCTGACGCATGACCTGCCAAAGCCTGCCAAATCGCTGTTCTTTCCTCACATCCAGTGTCTGTTGTCCTTCCCTGATCTGTCGCAGCTTCCGGTTAAGCCCCGGTATAAGTCCAAGCGCAATCGTAACCAGAAGTGCGCTGGAAGGCGCTGCTTTTCCAAATAAATACAGAAACTTGTCACTGGTCATAAGCTTCTGATAACAGCCAAACCACAGGATCAACGCAGACAATGAAAGAGCGGCTGTCACTCCATACATCACGGCTTCTGCCATCACCCACTGTCCGCCCAGCAAAAACAGTCTGGTCACACCTCTGTGATTGAACAGCGGATTGGCGATGGTGATTAGTAAAAACATAGGAAACACAAACTTAATCCTTCCTGCACTGCTCTCCAGGCCTTCTGTCAATGCAAGCAGCGAGAATGCTCCCAGACAGGCGATACTTAAGATCAACGGATGCATACACACCAATACCAGTCCGATCATTATCACAAAATACAGCAGGATACAGACAGGATGCAGGTGTTCAAAATAATCTACTCGTGTGTTTCCATCCATTCCTGTGCTCCTTCCATCTCATTTCCCAAATCTGCCCCCAGATCGCAGGTATATGCCCAGGTGACTTCGTCGCCATCTTGTAACGTATACTCCGAACATCCGATTCCCGGATATTCTCCATTGACTGCATACATCCAGCCGCTCCAGCGGCCGCCGTCCCGTTCATACAGATTGCCGATTCCCTCAATATAACGGCTCTTCTTCCCTCCGGAATATTCCACCTGGATATCATACTGATCCCTGGCTTCCATCAGAAGATCAAATACGGTATCACCTTCCCGCAGTTCTATCTCTGTCATCGGCAGGATACATCCGTCTTCTGGAAGGATATCCTTCCACTTTTCCTCTCCTGCCAGCCCTTTTTCTATGGCAGTATCGCACCGGATAGACATTGTTACTTCACCGATCACCGGTGCCTGCTTTGTCCCGCACCCAACCAGAAATAGTGCTGTCAGCAGATATAAAACTATTATTTTGTTTGTTTTTTTCATTTAAAAATCCCCATTTAAACACAAAAAGCAACAGAATTTCCAAAAGAGAAATCCTGTTGCTATGATAACCGATTCTGTGCAGATCCTGTCGGGCCCAATTATCTTTAAAACAAATAAAGCTCTTTCCGACTATACGGCAAAGCACCTCTTTGTACAGGAATCTCACCTGTCTCGAGCCGGCTTATTTGTTGCATCACTATTCAATTCTTCTTTATCATACACGTCTGATATTTCTTTGTCAATATTTTGACTATTGTTTTTTTGTTATATTTACTTTATAATTAGCATTTAGCTGATTTGATTTTGTTAATTTTACAAGAAAGAATGTCTTACATGTCGTCACCTATTACACCTATTGCCAAGAGCGCAATTTTAACGCCACAGAAAGCAAAGTATTACATAAAAGAATCCGTCATCATTCCCGATCATTTTCGTATGATCGCCTCTGATGCATTTTTCCATAAAGAAAAGATCCAGACCGTTACATTCCCGCCCCACCTGGAGATCATCTATTCTCGTGCCTTTTCCCAGTGTCATTCGCTGAAAGAAGTACGCCTTCCCAACTCTGTCCATACCATCGGAAGGGAGTCCTTCTCCGAATGCGCTCATCTGATAAAGGTCTCCATGTCGGACCAGCTTACAGAGATCCCCAAGGACGCCTTTCGGGAAAACCGACAGTTAAAAAAAATTCATTTTTCCAGCAAAAGTCAGCTGACCTGTATCCGTAGGGAAGCCTTCTGCGAATGTGCCTCCCTGCAGAAATTCCAGTGTCCCACCTTACTTACAGCTATCGGGGATCGGGCATTTTATCGGTGCAAATCCCTCTCCTCTGTGCAGTTTCCGGAGGGGCTCACACATATCGGAAGCGAAGCCTTTTATTATTGTGGATTCAAAAAACTGCATCTTCCGTCCACCCTCAGAGTATTGGGGGATGCAGCATTTTTCAAATGCGTCCATCTGACGCACGTGGTTATCCCGGAGAGCGTCCGCCATATCGGGAAATGGGTATTCCATGGATGCAGCCGTCTGGAAGTGGTGGAGATCCGCCATGACCCGGACTTTATCGGAGACTGGATCATCAACCGTTCCGTCAGGATCCGCTGCTACAGAGGATCCAAAGTGGATGCCTATTGTCAGCAGTTCGGATTTACCACGGAATATATCGATGAATGAACACAAAAAGAGCACCGCTCTGTGGTTTAAAAACCAAAGCGGTGCTCTTTTTGTCTCTATGATTGCTGAAGTACGCTTACAATACTTGGGATCAGCTGTTTCTTACGGGATACCAACCCCTTCAGAACAATGTTATCCATATCTGCCGGAAGCTGGAATGCACTCAAAATCACATCCCGCGCCTTCTCGCCAAAGCAGAGAAGTTCGGTATCTTCCTTTACAATATTGGTCAGCATGATGTAACACATCTCCACGCCAAGACCGTCGAATTTTTCTTCCAGATACGGGACCAGTTTTTCTTTGATCTCTTCCAGTTCGATGGCGTTCATGCTGTTGATCTGAGATACCATGAAGCTGTGGTCTCCCACCTGGAACTTTTTCTTATCCTGATTGAAGATCTCCTTCGGTGTACGGGAACTCATATCGCTTCCTGCACTGAACATGTCAATGGCAAATTCTTCAATCTCCACGCCACAGATCTCAGACAGCTTCTCTGCTGCTGCCCGGTCGATGGATGTACAGGTCGGGGAACGAAACATCAATGTATCTGAGATGATCGCCGCCATCAGAAGCCCCGCAATGTTCTTCGGAATCTTCACTCTATTTTCCTGATACATCTGGTAAATGATCGTAGCCGTACAGCCTACAGGCTGATTGCGGAAATACACCGGTTCCAGCGTCTCCAGCGTTCCGATCCGGTGATGATCGATAATCTCCAGAATGTCCGCATAGCCAATGCCGTCCACGGTCTGGCTTGCCTCATTGTGGTCCACCAGAATTACCCGTTTCTTACGCAGATTCAGCAGGTTTCGGCGAGAAATCATACCGATGTAGTTTCCGTCCTGATCCAGGATCGGGAAATCGCGGTACCGTTTCTGTCCCATGATGCCGCGGATATCTTCGGTCTTCTCTGTTATCTTGAACGTCACCAGTCCATCTTTCTTCATGAAATGGGAGATTGGCATACTCTGGTTGATCATACGCGCAATGGTAAATGTATCATGCGGAGTCACAATAATGCTGCAGTTGTGCTCCTGCGCCAGCTTCTGAATGGTTCTGGACACTTTGGCACCCATACACACGATGATGCAGGCCGCATTCATCTCTATGGCACAGAGCTGTGACTCATAACGGTTGCCCAGGATGACCATGTCTCCCGGATGGATATAATCCTCCATCACATCCGGATTGGCGGCTGCGATCACAACTTCGCCCTTATCGAATACCGCATCCCTGTTACCGATCAGCAGTTCTGCATCCAATGTCTCCAGAATATTCTTATACGGGGTCTGTGCCACGGAAAGAATGCAGTTATCATACACATCCATATAGGCATTTGCAATATCTCCGATGGTGATCAGTCCCTGCAGCCTCTGATTGTCCGTGATCGGCAGTGTCACGACTCCCAGCGCACGCATCATGTTCCATGCTTTCTTCAGGGAGATCTGTCCTGATACGCCCTGGGTCTTGCGGATCTCAATATCAGACACATCCGTCATCACGTCTGCTACGTAGATAGGCGGCTGTGTCTGAAAGAAGTTTATGACGTACTGGGTCTCCTGATTGATCTGTCCTGCACGGGCTGCAATATAGCCTCCTCCATGCAACAAATTCTTCAGCTCTGCATAGGCAATTGCAGAACAGATGGAATCCGTATCCGGATTCTTGTGTCCAATCACATAGACCGGTGCTGTTTCTGTTGGCATAATTTTACTCTCCTACATATATTCTTATAATCTTCCTGCTTTCAGATATTTGCTCAATTCTTCTCTGTTTCTTGTAATGTACTCATAGGTCACGTATTGAGGTGCGATCCGCTCCACAAGCGCTTTTGTGCCAACCGCAGTAAAGGGTTCATGCCGGTCAATCTGAAATATGTGTTCATAGATCTTGCAGAACCGTTCTTCCGGGCTGTCGGGCAGTTTCTTCGGATGCTTCAGCCAGTCTTTCACATAGGATCCTGTCAGTGACTGGTTCAGATGGATTCCCCGGATATACGGGATCAGATCTTCATGGGCATCCAGCATCTGATGAAGCGAAGCCAATCCCTCTTCCTGTGTCATCAGATTCAGATCTGTATGTAAGAAATGGCCGGTATCCAGCATAAATCCTTTTTTTCCATAGTGAATCAGATCCAGCAGCAGACGGGTCTCCGATGCATCCTGAAATGTCAGTCCCGGCCACCACAGGTTTTCCATCAGAAACCAGAAGTCATAGCCCTGTCCATCCAACAGTTCATTAATAAATAACGCTGCGGCTTCAATCACTTCCCGATTGGTATGCTTCATCTGATAGGTAAATCCTTCTTCGTCGGTTACCTGTACTACATGAAATACTACATATTCTACCTGCATCTGCTGTGCATAGGCAAGGTCTCTGCGATAGTGTCCGATCAGTTCCCCAAGGTCTTTGTCCATCCAGTCTCCCAGGCACCAGCAGTGGACGCCTGTCACCATGTCCGGCCGGATCAGCGGGCAGTCTCCCGGCGGCAGCATCACTTCCGGATGATCTACTGGGGAATATGGCAACGGCATCACTTCCAGTCCGTCACAGCCGTGTGCCCTGTAGAATTCCTGCAGGTCTTCCGCAGAAGAAAATCGGATCACATCATCGTATGATGTGGTAAAATTCATCTGAAATTTCGTTCTCATCTGTGTCCCCCCATGATTAGCTTTATTTTAACACGATATCAGTCCATTGACAATAAAAGGTGAGGGAAATCTACGACAGCCCGAAGTGAGTATGAATATCCTCACTCCGGGCTGTTGTAGGTTAGTTTACTTTCCGATCGGCTGTCTGGTGATGGTGAAGCGGGCCTTTACAGTGCCGCTGTAATCGCCCATACCGTTAATCAGGACAGTTCCTTTGTTCTTGCCGACGGTAGTGTTCTCTCCGTAAGATACGAGATAATCGGTTCCTTCGGTGAGTTCTACCTGGGCGCCGTCTGCGGTCGTGTAGACTACTTTCGCTTTCGGTGTTATCTGAGAGCCTGTGTAGGTCAGGCTTCCTGACAGGGTCACTTTGATATTCCTGGCTGTCAGGGTGACCGGTTTGGTCATATGGATGAAGCCGGTCAGATCAAGGGTCAGTTCACCGGTATAATTGCCGGTTCCTTTGACGGTTGCCTGTGCGTTGGCAAATGCATTGTCTGCCTCTTTCTGGCTGGTTCCCTCGTAGGACACTTCCACGTCTGCTTTGCCAAGGGTCTTGCCTGCGTCTTTGACCGTTACCT
>OGIE01001170.1_pt1 | contig 37858 bp, 77 predicted proteins | sample 1571581 | NCBI WGS metagenome assembly OGIE01 (sample SAMEA2582021, study PRJEB24529) | metagenome | biome: Human gut stool | place: China | collected 2011 | reverse complement strand
AGCAAGAAAATATTGAAATAAAAGCAGAAAATGAAAGATTAAGAGATGATATAAAAAGCATCGCTTTAGTCGGTGAAGAAAGCGGAGAAAGCATTGACTTAGAAGATAGTTCAGAAGCTAGATTTAATAAATTTGAAATTGGGGGCAACCATAAGCAAGAGACGAGAGAGGGGTATAATTTACTAGATATGTCAAAAGCAAAAGGAGGAACTAGCAATGGAATAACATGCAGTGTAAACAGCAATGGAAGTTATAGTTATGTAGGTACTGCAACAAACAATGCCATAAATGTGTTCATGCTGGGATATTATGGTGAAAATGTTCCTACTCTATTTAAATTAGCACCAGGTACGTATTATATAAAAGATGTACTTTTATTTAATAACACACAAAGTATTAATTCCAAAAAAGACCAATTTTTTTGGACTATTAACGAAGAAACAAATATAACGGGTGTTAGAGCAGTACAGGCAGAAATTGGTAAAACATATAATGAAATTAAATATCCAATCGTGGCTCTTTCAAATAAAGAAGTGAAATGGGAGCCCTACGGAGCAATGCCATCCCTGGAATTTCCGTCTGAAATAAAAACAGTTAAAGATAATATTAATGAAGTAATATGTAATAAGAATTTATTGAATCAATATAAAATTGTACCATATTATATTGATAGTGAAAATAAAGTGCAGAGTTGGGAAGGTGAAGTTGAGTCTTTATATATACAAATTAAAAGTAACACAGCGTATACAGTATCAAAAAAAATAAGCGCAAGATTCACAATTGCTACATCTACAGAAGTTCCGCGTGTTGGGCTTACAGTTAATGCTGTATCAAATCGACAAGCAAATAAATTAACAATAACAAGCAAAAATGAAGATAAATATTTAATGATTTTTTATTACAAAAAAACAGATGATACTTTGTCTAGTCAAGAAATTATAAGTAGTATACAAGTAGAAGAAGGAACAGTAGCAACAGCTTACGTCAAACATCAATCTCAATCAATAGCAATGCCAGTTCAGCAAGAAATGTTAAAGGACGATTATTTCGATTTTGAGAATGAAAAGCAAACTAATTTATTTGAAAAAATCATTGTAGATGGGGATAAGATACGTGCTAATAGTATTAGAGATACGTCAGATGGAAATTTTCAATGGAGTTTTTCGATAGCTACAAAAGTGGATAAATTAAGAAAAATATATTCAAATGTTGCAATGCAAGCAACAAACTTTGCAAAATTAAATGGAGTAGTTCTTTCAAAGAACTCAAACAATGTTTATATAAAAAGTAATAAAGATATATTTGGAGACAAGGAATTTAGTATAAGTAATTTAAACGAAATATTAAAAAAAATGTACGATACGGGAAATCAAGTTGTATTTTATATAGAAAAAGCAAGTGATACGGAATTAAATTTTACAGACGAGCAAAAAGTAGTAGCTAAAAAAATAAAAGAAACATTACACACATACAAAAATATAACACATATATATAGTGAAGATGAAGTAAGTCCAATTCTGAACATAGAATATGCAAAAGATTTAAACACAGTAATAAATAATATACAAGCACAAATAATAAATAATGCTAGCGAGGAGGTGAGCGGATAATGATAGATTTGTCAAAAACATTCAAAAATGCAGTAATAAACTTATACAAAAATGGCACATATACAGTAGATTATGCAATAATAGAAGCTTCAAAATTAGCAGATAAAAACAAAATAAATGCAAATGATTATGAAGAATTAATAACATATTTAGCACAAGAACAAGAAAAAGCTATGAAACAAGCAGAAGAAGCGGAAATATCAACAAATGAAACAGAAGGTATTGATGAAGCATACACAAAGTTGCAATAAAATATAAAATATGTTATAATTACAGTATAATATATGTATGTGTGGTTTTAACAAAGTAGGAGGAAAATATATGGGAGTATCTGAATTTACAGCTATAATTTTATTTGTGATAAGTTGCGTAAGTATAATTATTAACGTTGTAACTTTTATAAAAAATGGAAATAAAGATGTAAAAAAGGATACTTCCGAGGACTCTTACAAATGGGGAAGGCTTGATGAAAGATTAAACAACTTAGAAAAGCAAGTAAATAAGATACTAGATAAATTAGATACATTTGAATTAGAAATAGACACAAAAATAGAAAAAGCATTAGAAAATCACATAAAACAATATCACGAAAAACACGAAGACTAGGAGTTTGAAATGTTAAAAGAAGAAATAGAAGAATTAAAAGGGAGTGTTGAAATTATGAAAAAAGAAGTAAAAGAACAAACACTTGCACTAGAAATGCTTTCAGAATTAAAGAAAACTACAAAAAGATGGTTTGTAGTAAGTATAATATTATTGATTGCATTAGTTGGAACCAATGTAGCTTGGCTCATTTATGAATCATCTTTCGAGACTGTTTATGAAGATAGCACACAATATATGGAAGATATAGATAATACAAGCAATACTAATTTTACACAACATATAAATTAGGAGGCTCACTATGAAAATGTTTCAAAGAAAAATAACAATAACTAGGAGGAAAGCGAATGGCAACTCCAAAGGAACAAGAAAAGTTAGAAGAAAAAGAAAATAGAATGACTTTAGATTTTACAAAACCAGAACTCGAATATATAAAAGAAAACGCAAATTTTACTGTTGAGGAATTAACTATATTTGAAATGTTAACAGGAAAATATGGAAGAGAAACAATAGTATATATAGCAAATAAAACAAATCTAAGTACAGCAACAGTAAGTAGAAGAATAAATAAGATAAAAAGAAAAATAAAGAAATTGATATAAAAGTGATAAAGAGATGATAAAAACATCTCTTTTTTTATTGCTATAATTTAATTAAGATATATCTTTAATAAAGAAAGGAGAAAGGTGGAAAAATAGAAAGAAGCATGAAAATAAGTACAAAAGTAATGCGAAGCCATTTTTCTCTTTTTTATATATCAAATTAAAGCGAGAATAGATTTAAAACGATTTTTATTATGAATACAACAAATTATACATTTAAAAGAAAAGAGGTCTTAAAATGGCATATAACAATTATTATAATCCGTATAATGTGCAACAACCAAATATTGATAGAATTAATAGACAGATAGAAGATTTACAAAATTTAAAAAATCAAATGCAAAATCCACCTCAAATACCTGTGCAAAACTTTATAAACAGTCAACCACAGGCAAATCAACAAAACACTAATATGTATGAATTAAAGAAATTGAATGATAATGATGAAGTAGAGAACATTGGAATTTTATCAGATACGATATTTTTAGGAACAACAAAAATGCAAATAAAAAAAATGGACGGAACAATAGAAAAATACAACATAGTGAAATATTATCCAATAGACCCAAAAGACCAAAAAATCAATCAATTAGAAGAGGAAATAAGAAAGTTAAAGGAGATGATTGGAAATGAACCAAAATCTAATGAGTCTGCTACAACAATTCAAGCAAGCACCGAACAAGGAAAGCTTCATAATGTCGATGGCAAATCCACAGCAAAAACAACTAATAAATAGTATGAAAGGAACATCGAAAGAAGAACAAGCACAAAAAATAGCTGATTATTGCAATGCTAATAATATAAATAAAGAACAATTAGAAACAATATTAAAAGTATTTTAGTTATTATCACTTAAAAAGTGTTAATATAAATATTTTATAAAAAAGGAGGGAAATAGTATGAATGGAAATGGATTAAGTGCTGGGGATATTATGGCACTAACTAAGGACAGAGATGGCAATGCTTTCGACTGGAGCTGGATTATTGGTCTTCTAGTAATCGGTGGATTATTTGGAGGATTCGGAGGAGGCTTCGGTTGGGGCAATAGAGGAGCAGTAGCTAACGATACATTACTTGGCGAAGAATTTATTAAACGTGATATATTCAATACTAACCAGAATGTATCAAACAGTGCTTGCCAAACTCAACGTGATGTCTTGGAAAGCAGATATACTACACAATTAGGTTTTGCCAATGCTAGTGCACAAGCACAAGCTTGTTGCTGTGAAACACAGAAAGAAATCTTACAAAGCAGATATGATAATGCACTTCAAACACAAACATTATCTAGCCAACTTGCAAGTTGTTGCTGTAACCTAGAAACTGCTATACATGCAGAGGGAGAAGCAACAAGAAATCAATTACTACAAGATAAAATAGAACAATTAAGAGAACAAGTAAATACAAGTAATTTAGCTCTTAATAGTGCAAATCTTGCTAACCAAATAATTACAGCAGTAAGACCTACACCCGTGCCATCTTATTTAACTTGCTCACCATATTTTGCATATAATAATGGTTGCGGTTGTGGAAACACATTATATTAAAAATAATAGGTATTCCTATTTCCTTATATAAATTATAAGTTGACTAAAAGCGTAGGAATTATCTTACGCTTTATTTTATAAATGAAAGGAGAATAAATATGAGTTGTAATAACTGTAATAATTGTAATTGTAACACAATAACAGTATCAAGTGCAACAACTACATCAACAGGAGTTGTATTGATACCAAACAGACCAATAACATTTGCCAATTTAGAGAATTTAGGAAAATATAATTTAATAATTGCTTGCGGAGTAAAAGCTACAGCAAGTTTACCGGTATATATTCAAACGTCAAGCGGAAACATACCAGTTTTATGCAAATATGGAAATCAAGTATATTCAAACCAATTAAGAAAAAGATACAGATATTGTTTAGGCTATGGAAATGAAAACAGTACCTATACGCTCGGACAATTCGTTGTATTTAATTCTTTAGATTGTGCTTGCCCAACAACAACAGTAGTAACCGAAACAAATGCAAAAATAAAGGAAATAAAATAATGAACAATGAACAATTTGATATATTAGACTTTTTAACAATATTAGCTTTTGGAATTGCAGTAATAAACCTTGATGAAAATAGAACTCAAACAAATGGAATTGAAGAAATACTTATAGAAGTACAAAATCATTTACATAAACAAGATGAATTATTGAACGATTTAAGTGAACATTTAAAAAAGCAAGACAAATTGCTAGAAAGGAGAAATAACAATGAAAATTAAAGAATATTTGGAAAGAATAATTGAAAAAGGCGACAGAAAAGATATGGAAGAATTATCAGATATGCTTGACAAAGCTATTTATAAAGTTAAAGATTGTGACCCCGAATGGTATGATAAAAAGTGCATGAAATTGTATACGATGGCTTATGGGAAAGTATTAAATGAAGAAATGGCAAAAAATATAATATCAAAAATGGAGCCATATCATATGCATTGGACTTTAGAACAAACAAGACAAGTTCAAGTACAAAATGGGTTGAATAATATTCGAGATATAGATTTTTGGGTAGTCATGAACTCTGCTTATAATGATTTTCAGGATTTATTTGAAGATAATATTGATATGTATGTAAAATATACTAAGAATTTTATCTTAGATAAAGACGGAAAGGAAGATAAAGTGTTTTTATATTATACAACTATTCCTAAATAAATTAATTACCATTTTGTCGACATTGGCAAGATGGTATATGGCAAGTTGGACAAAAGAAGTCGTCTTGACTGCAAATCAAGAAGAGAGCTGGGCGGTACAGCTACTTGCCTCCAATTTGACAATTTAATATAATTATATTATAATAAATGAGAAAGCATAATAAATTCATACAAAGACCCCTTTTAAATAATTCAAATTTAGAATAACAGTGAGTTTTATAGAAGATATAAAATACTACTGTTATTTTTTTGCATTTTATGATATAATACAGGTAATTGAAAGGAGAGTGATACAATATGCTTAATAATAAAGTATATGACGTATTAAAGTGGATTACACTTGTATTATTACCAGCCTTAACAACGTTAGTTGGTGTAATATTGAATTGCTTTAATGTAAGTTGTACTGATATAGTATTAACAATAATGACAGCAATAACAACATTTATGGGGGCAATTTTAGGTATATCTAATATAAACTATAAAAAGGGGGATAACTAAAATGGGAGAAGATAATATACAAGTAGAAACAGTAGAATTTTCTCAAGAATTATATGAGAAAAACATAAAAGAAAATACATTTGAAACTGAATACGAGGCAGGTGAAGATAATGCAAATAACTAATGTAATATGTCCAGAAAGCAAATATGCTATAAAATGTCCAGACATAACAGAAAAAGATGGAATATGTATTCATAATACAGCAAACGATGCTTCAGCTATGTCAGAAATATCATATATGCTTGGTAGACCAGAAAAAGTATCATTTCATGTTGCAGTAGATAATTATAGAGTTGTAACAGGTTTGCCATTTGAAAGAAGTTGCTATGCTGCTGGAGATGGAAGATATGGAAAAGGAAATGCTCATAAAATAAATATAGAAATTTGTTATTCAAAATCTGGTGGAGAACAATTTGAGGAAGCAGAAGATTTATGTGCAAGTTATGTAGCAATGTTATTGAAACAATATAATTGGGGAATAGATAGAGTATATAAACATCAAGATTTTGCAAATAAATATTGTCCACATAGGACATTAGATATGGGCTGGGAAAGATTTTTAAATAAAATAAGAGAACATTTAGAAATACAAACAAAACCAGTAGAACAAATAGAAAATAAAGGAGGAAATTTAGAAATGGCAAGACAATATATTAATGGAAGTACACCAGAGCCAGTATATGCAGATACAAGTTTGACAAAAAAAATAGGTTCATTAAATCCAAGAGAAGTAGCAGAATATTTAAGCATAGATAATGATAGACCACTTGTAAGATATAAAATAGATGGAACAAATAGATATAAATGTGGTTATGTTAGATGGAAAGGTGGAGCCAAATAATTAAATAAAAAAATATCATACCGAAAAGCCTATAGTTTATAGGCTTTTTTATTTATGTTAAAAAAATCAAAAAAAATTTTAAGAAAAATATTGACAAAGGTTAATATATTTGTTAATATAATATTCGAGAGGAGGGAAAAACAAATGGCATATAAAACATCAAATATAATAATAAAATGCAGACCAGAAGAAAAAGAAAAAGTAAAAGAAAAAGCACAAAAAGAAAATATGACATTAAGTGAATACATAAGAAAGAAAATTTTTAAATAGGAGGAAAAACAAATGAATAAAATATATAATTTTATAGGAAAAAGTGTTGTATTTGCAACAATTTATGGTTTAAGTATATTTGCAACATATAAAACAATGATATTTATGTTAAATCATATAACAGTATATAGATAAGAAAGGGGGAATTTATTATGTTTTTGAATGAACAAAAAAGAATTAATGCTATATTAAAAGAAAGTTTAGAAACTACAGAAAAAGCTTTAGAAGAAGATAAAGAAAAAAATAGATTGTATTTACACGACATATTGATACTTTTAAAAAATGCAGAAGAAAATAGAGAACAAATAAAAGTTTTAGAAAACAATGTTGAATTTTTAACAAACAATTTATCAAATGAATGTAAAATTTTATTAAATTAAGTAAGAAAGGGGTTTATTTATGAGTAAATTAAAATTAATTGATATTTATAAATTGACAAACAAAGAAGAATATATGGAAGCTGTTGAATTAATAGAAAAAACAATTGAAACACTTGAAGATTTAGAAATATATTATTTTAAATTGAATTTTATTGAAGAAGAAACTGAAATGAAAAGAACTAGAAAATGGTGGGAAAAGAAACTTGCAGAAATAAAAGAAGATTTTATAGACTATTTAAGAAATAATGGAGATGATGAAAATGTCTAAATTAGAAGAACTAGAAAATAAATTATTTATGTTACAAATGCAAGATACTTGGACACGTGATGAATATAGATATGAAGATGAATTATTAGAGCAAATAAAAAAATTAAAAAGAAAAGAGGAAAAGAGAATGGGTAAAATAAAATTTTATCAAAGAATTGAAGAAAACAGAGTGAAAAGAGTGTATGAAGATGAAGCTTTACCATTTGCATTAAAAGATATACAAGACAAAGTAAAGGATGAAGAATTTGCACAAAAATTTGTAGATTGGTATTTCAAAAATTGGGGAAGATGTTGGGAGGATGTTGATTAATGGATTATTTAGATTTAATTGATATAAATAATATAGTATTTAGGAGTGGCTATTATGGATGAAAATAAATATGAAAATATTATACACGAATATGACGAAAAGCAACTTGTATATGAACGTGTGATATTATTAAAACAATTTAACACAATAAAAAAACAATTGGCTTTATTAGATGAAGAATTTAAAAGGAGGTTAGAAAAATAATGGAAGAGAAAGAAACAGTATTAAAAAAGAATAAAGAAGGTTATGGATATAAATATACTGAATTATCAGAAATACATAATTACTTAGAAAAAAATGGTATGAAATATTATCAAGAAATAGAAACTAACTCAATAAATGGGCAAGATTATATATTAACATATAGATATATAGATGGGAAATGGGAAGAAAAGCCTAAAAGAGGATGTAAAGTAGTAGACGCAACATTAAGCGGAATAAAAAATCCAGCACAAGAGCAAGGTAGTGCATTAACGTATGCTAGAAGATACAGTTTATTAATGGCTTTTGGACTAGCAACAGAAGATGACGATGGTGCAAGTTTAACAAGACTTGAAAAAGAAGAAATAACAACTAAGGAACAAGCAGAACAATATAAAATAAATTTTGGAAAATACAAAGGAAAAACAATAAAAGAAATTGTTGAAAATGAAAAAAACTATGCAAATTGGCTATATCAAAATGGAGATGATACAGTAAAAAAATGTTTAAATTTAATGTTGGAGGGAAAATAAATGAATATATCAGGGAAATGCACAATATATGCAAAAGAATTTAATGGTAAGGTGGCTTATTCAACAAAAATAAGTCAAAAAAATATAAATGGTGAATGGGAAAGTATGTTTATTTCAGTACAATTCGTAAAAAACGAGGGAGTACAAGACAAAACAAAAATAGAAATAACAAAAGGATTTATGAGTTTTTATAAAGATAAAAACGGATTAACACATATTAAATTGGTAGTACAAGAATATACAACAGAAGATGAACAGATTGAAAGGGAAGGAATAATGAATGAACAAGATTATGAAGAAGAATCTTCCAATTCACTTCCTTTCTAGCTTTACAAAATTATAAATAAGTGATATAATATATTTGTCGAGATAAGTAAAAAGGATTTATATAAGTATGCTCTTTGCAGGGCTTATCTCGACAATAAAAACTGCATTGAACATATTTATATAAGTCCTTTTATTTATTTCAAATCTGATATAAAGGAGAAATATAAATGGAAGAAATATGGAAAGACATACCAAATTATAATGGTTATCAAGTTAGCAATTTAGGAAGAGTTAGGACACATAACAAAATAACTTTTACTAAAAAACATGGTTTGAGACATTGGAAAGATAGAATATTATCATTTAAACCATTTACAACCTCTAATCAAAAATCTAAGCAAGGAATGGGGTATAGAGTTGATTTATGGAAGGATGGAAAGCCAAAAACGTTATTAGTTGCTAGACTCGTAGCAACTACATTCTTAGAAAATTTGATAGATACTAATATGACTATAAATCATAAAGATGGCAACAGATTAAATAATTGTGTTAACAATTTAGAGTGGATGTCTAGAGCAGACAATATAAGATATGGTTTTGAAAATAATCAATATCCACAAAAGAGTATAGTATTATATAATAATAAAGAAAGAATAGAATTTAATAGTCAAACAAAAGCTTCTTTATTTTTAGGTAGAAGTAAAGGATATATATATAGTTGTGTTAAGTATAATAAAAATGCAGTTTCAAGTAAGACAAATATAGAATATAAAATATTACTAAAACAATCAAAAACAACAAAATAAGGCGATTTTATATAAAAGACAACAAACTATATAGTTAAAATATAAAGTCGCTTAAAATTTAATTTAGGAGGCTATGTATGAAAATAAGTGAGGAAAAAAAGAAAGCTATTGATGAATTGTGGAGATTTGATGGTTGTTATAATGAACAAATAAAGACAATATTAAATCTAATAGAAAAACTACAGAAGGAGAATGAAGAATTAAAAGAATATATAATGTTAGCACCAAATTTAGATGAAATGACAGCGATAAAGTATAGAAATATTCAAGAAGAAGCATATATAAGAGGAAGGATGGAAGAACAACAAAAGTCAGAGCAAATAATTTATGAAAATTATATTCCAATTCAAAAAGTAAAAGATAAAATAGAAGAATTAAAACAATATAAATTTAGCTTATTAAAAGAAGATTATGCTAAAAAACAAAAAGAATTTAAAAGCCAAAATGTTTTAGTATGTAATACAATAAGAGATATTGTCGCGACTGGAAAAATAGATATTTTAAAAGAAATAATAGGAGATAAATAAATGGAAGAGTTACACAAATTAGAAGAATTAAATAATCTCTTAACAAGTGCATTAAGTGAATATAAAAAACGAGGACAAGATTATGCAAAAGCATATAAAAATTATCGTATATTAGTAGCACAAGAATTGTTAAGATTAAGAGATTTAGGTATACCTGTAACAATATGTCACGATTTAGCAAGAGGAAAAGTAGAAGTAGCAAATGCTAAAGAACAGGAAATAATAGCAGAGAGCTTATACAATAGTTGTAAAGAGGCAATATTAACATATAAATTACAAATAAAAATATTACAAGCACAAATTAATAATGATTTTGGAAATGGAGGAAATTAGAATGAATAGAACAAAAGTATTAATATATAATGATAATAATATAGAATATATTGAAGGATTTTTACTTAACAGGGAAACTAATTCTAATGTTGAAACAGAAAGATATATAGATGGAAAGAATAGAACTATAATATCAAACATAAATTATAGTTTGTTAGTTAGTTATCCTGAACAAAAAGATTATATTGAGTTAGACCCAACAACGATGAAAAGAATTGCAAAATACAATAAAGAAGTAGAAATAGAAAAATTAAATGAAGAAATTAAAATCAAGGAAAAAGAAATAAAAGAATTAGATAATAAGCTACAAGACAAAGAAAAGAGATGGGAAAAAGTAAAAAAATATATAGCAAATATATATGATATTGACATAAAAGAAGATGAAGATTATTGGGAGGAATATTAAGAAAGGAGAATTAGAATGGAAATATTAGAACACGGAAAATATTTCAAAGATGATACATGCATATGTAGAAATTGTGATTGTGTATTTAGATATGAACCAAACGACCTTGTGAGATTACAGTATATAGATGAAGACATACGAACTTTAGTAATATGTCATGAATGTAAAGAAAGAAATTATTTAGATTAAAGGAGAATAAATATGAATATAAAAAATAATAAAAATTGTACAATAACAATAAATGATGAAGAAATAGCGGTTAGTAAAAAAGAAAAAACAGCAGATGAATTATTTGAAGAGTTAGGATATAAAAAAGAAGATGAAAAAGAAATAACACTAAAATACAAAGGAAATATTGTATATAGACACAAAAGAAATCCTTTTAAAGAAGTTATATTTTTAATAGATAAAAAAGAAGTAGAAATTAACAGTATTAACTTATTAACATTAAAAAGATTACAAGCAATAAATAAGAAAGCACAAGAATTAGGGTGGATATAATGAAAAGAGAATTAAAAGATTGTAGAACAATAGGCTTTAGAAGAAGTAACATCGGCAGAACATCAAATGTATATATGATTCGAGAATGTGAAAATTGTCATGCAATATTAGAATTTCCGAGTGATGAGGTATCAACCAAAGCAAATTTTGAAACTTATTTAGAATATATAATATGTCCAAACTGTCTAAACGAAGTTGAGGTATTAAGACATGAGAGTAAATAACAAATGCAAATATATAACAATACGCACTAAAAACTACGAGAAATACTTTTATTGCAGATTAAATAAAAAGATAATAAATTATACTACTGAATGCATAAAATGTGCTAAAAACGAACCTCGTAAGAATAAAGGCATAAATAAGAAGACAAGTAAACAAATAAAATTAGAAAAGTCAAGATATAGTATCTTAACAGATGATTTAGAGCATTGTTATATATGCAGATTGCAAGGAAAAAAAATATTAAGAGATGATTTACACGAAGTATATGGAGGTGCTAACAGAAAAAGAAGTATATTAAATGGATTTGTGGTACCTTTATGTAGAAAACACCATCAAAACGAGGAAATACTAAGCAAATTAAAAATAGCAATGCAAAAAATGTATGAAGTAAATCATACCAGAGATGATTTTATAAAATTAATTGGAAAAAGTTATATAAAATAATAAAAAAGTATTGATTTTATAAAATATTTATTATATAATGTGTACACAATGAAAGGAGGATAAAAATGGAAGATATAGTAAAAGCAAGAATAGATAAAGAAACAAAAAAAGAATTAATGATACTTGTAAAAACAAAAGGGAAAACTTTATCAGAAGTAATAAGAACAGCATTAGAAGAATATGCAAAAAAAAATAGTAAATAGAGATTATTGACACAACCTATTTACTATATCAAGAGAATCTTACAAAAACATTTAAAACATTTAAGTAAGACATTTACTTAATTATAACAAAAAATAAGAAAGGTGTCAAGGTGGTTAAAAATGGGACAAAACAAAAAATATTATTGGTTAAAACTAAAAGAAAATTTTTTTGAGGAAAAGCAAATCAAATATTTACGAAGTTTGCCAGATGGAGATAAGATTGTAATTGCATACTTAAAAATGCAACTAAAAAGTCTTAAAACAGAAGGATTTATAAAATATGATAGTATTTTGCCAAGCAATATTGATGAATTAGCAATGGTCTTAGATGAAAATACAAACATTATAAAATTAATGATTGGGGCTTTACAAAAAGTGAATGCTGTTGAAATATTAGACGATGGTTCTTTTTATATGATTGCAATGCAAGACTTAATTGGAAAAGAAGGGGAAAGTGCTGAAAGAGTAAGACGTTTTAGAGAAAGACAAGAACAAAAACTGTTACAATGTAACGGTGATGTAACAAAATGTAACACAGAGATAGAGAAAGAGAAAGAGATAGATATAGATATAGATAAAGAGAAAGATATAGAGACAGAAAAAAATATAAAAAAAGAAAAAAAGAAAAAAGAAACAGAATTTGATTCTGTAATAAATGAAAATTTTACAGATGAAGAATTAAAACAAACAGTATATGAATTTATAAAAATGAGAAAGGCAATAAAAAAGCCTTTAACAACACGAGGTTTAGAATTGATGATTAAAAAGTTGTATAATTTATCAACAAATATAACAGAACAAATTGAGATATTAAATAATTCGATAATGAACAATTGGCAAGGCATATTTCCGTTAAAAAAAGAAATTAAACAAAGTAACAAAAAGGGAAGCTTTGATGATTTTAAGCAATTGTGGGAGGAGGCAAGAATAGAAGATGAACAAAAAGGAAACAACACAGATAATAACATTTTTGGCGGGTAATTATTCAAGTATTTCAGAAAAGACAATTGAACAAAAACAAATAATGTTAAATACATGGCAAGAATGCTTGGGAGACTTAAATTATAATATTGTGTTACAAGCAGTAAAAAAAACAATTTTAAGTAGTAAATATCTTCCGACAATTTCAGAAATAAGAAAAAATGCAATAGAATTGATGAATCCAAATAAAAATAAAACAGGAATTGAAGCGTGGGAAGAAGCGTATAAAATGATATGTAACGGTACATATATGACACAAGAGGAATTTGATACACATTCTGATGAAGTAAAAAAATTTTTTGGAAGTACAACACAATTAAAAGCATATTCAACAAACACCGATTTTAATATGGATGTTGTAAGAAGCAATTTTTTAAAACAATATGATATATTAATAAAAAGAAAAGAAGAAATGCAAATATTACCACAAAATATGCAAAATATGATACAAAATGTATCAAACAAAATAAGTTTAGGAGAACGGAAAATGAAAAAATGTATAAATTGTAGTTATTTTTTAAGTTGTAAAGAAGCGGAAGAAAACAAAGTAGAATGCGATAAATTTATAAAAAGAAAGTTAGGAAAAAATTATGTTGAAAAGAATAATAATGGTTATTATATCAATAATAGCATTTCTTGTAGCTAGTGCAAGGCTAGAAGACAACAAAAAAGATATTACAAAGGGCAGTGAAGATTTTATATGTATTGCCATAGAACTAATGTCGATATGCTTAATATTAATTGAAATTTTTATGAAATAGGAGGATTTATGGAAGATAAAATTGAAGCAGAAGAAATGTTTATAGAGATAATGACACATATATTGACAATAGAAGAAGTACTAATGGGAAAGTATGATATATCTGAGAAAGCAATGAAAGAATGCATTAATAAAAATAGAGAATATATAAGAGAACAATTAAAATAAAGGAGGATAAAAAGGTGATAATAGTAAGTCAAGAAAAAGATGGAATTATAAATTTTGATAATATATTAGTAATCAGATTGAGTACTGATTTTGAAACAAATAAGAAAAATATAATTTATGTAGACTGCGTGGGAGATGAGCATTTTGGTATTGGAAAATATGGCACAGAAGAAAGAGCAAAAGAAGTACTACAAAAGATAATAAGACAGAAATCGATATTTGAATATTTTAAAAATGCACCGAGAGATATGCAAAATTCAATTGCAGATGATTTTATAAAGCAGAATATAATATTTGATACATACGAAATGCCAGAAAAGTAGGAGGTCTATATGAAAGAAATTGAAATTGGAGAATATGTAAGAACTGATAAAGGAAAGATAGGGAAAGTAGTTGAAATAAGATTAGGATTTAATAAAGATTTACAAGCATATCAAGATATTTATATACTCGATAATGGATTATGGACAATTTTAGATTACATAGTAAAACATAGCAAACAACTAATAGATTTAATAGAAGTTGGAGACTATGTAAACGGACATTTAGTAGAAGAAGTAAGAATATCTTGTTTTGATAGTTCAATTTTTGTACATGAATATGAGATAGAATTACATGAAAATGACATAAAAACAATACTAACAAAAGAACAGTTTGAAGCTAATTGCTATAAAAGGAGAAGATGATGAAAAAATATAAATTATTGATTAAAAAATATAATTTATTTTACAATGATTACGAAATAATTGAAGAAGTAATTACAACAAATGATATATATCACGAAATCGGATATATATACTGCACAGCAATTGAAAGAATTGAGAGAATATCTTATCAAGAGATGAAGGAGTAAGAGAAGATGAACAGAGAAATAAAGTTTAGAGGAAAAAGCATAATGGATAATTCTTATGGAGAATGGTTATATTCTTCGGGAATAAAATATGGAGAAGATGTTGAATTGATGTATTGTGATGAAAATACATCAGAAGAATGGCATTATATTGATAAGAACACGTTAGGACAATACACGGGATTACACGATAAAAACGGAAAAGAAATATATGAGGGAGATATAGTAAAAATAACAGGAAGCAAAGAAATAGATATTGGAAAAGTTATTTATGAATACAATGGATTTACTGTTGATGTTATGAATATGGATAGATTTTATGGTAGAGTTCATCTTTTAGAAAAATTTACAGAAGTAATAGGCAACATATACGATAATCCAGAGTTATTAGGAGGAAAATAGACATGTTAAAAAAAGACATACAACTTGGTAGTACATTGTATTGGAATACAACTGGAGCAAACGATTCAAAAATATCACTCAAATGTGAAGTGATAGATGTGGGAAAAATGTGGGTGTGGGTACATGTGTATGGATGCTTAGCATATAACAATTTATCGATAAATGATTTAAGTGTAAAACCACTATACAAAGTAACTAATAATAATTTAAAGTAAAGGAGTAAAAATATATGAATAAAACAATAGAAAATATAGCGATATTAATATGCGTTACAATAATTTGGGTTGCATTGTCAATAACAATAACAGTTACAAGTAGAGATGATGAAAAAATAAAGTTTTTAGAACAAAGCTTAAATGAGCAGATTCAAGAAAAGCAAGTATATATGAATATGCTTGAAGAAGAGAGGAGTAAATAAGATATGAAAGTAATGATAAGTCAACCAATGAATGGTAAAAAAGAAAGGCAAATAAGATTAGAAAGACAAAAAGTAATAAAAAAATTAGAAGATTTAGGATGGCAAGTTACAGATACAATATTTACAGATGAAGCACCTAAAAGTTGTAATCCAGCAATATACTATTTATCAAAATCAATAAAAGAAATATCAAAAGTAGACGCTGTAATGTTTATGAATGGATGGGAAAAAGCTAGAGGATGTAGAATAGAACATGATATTTGCTTGCAATATGAAATACCAACAATGTATGAATATGAATTATAAAATTTAGAGAGGAATGGTTATAATGCAATTATTTGAAAATTTAGTAAAATGTAAAGATTGTATGAATAACATAAACAGTAAATGTATTTTATATCCTGGGAAAGATGTAAATGAAGAAAATACAGGTTGTTATGTAGGAATAGATAGAAATAACAAACAAAAGATATTAGGAGGTGTTTTAAGTGAAAGAAAATAATAATAAAACTGAATGTAATTCTATAGAAGTAAATATAAAATTATTAGAAAAATTAGATTATTTACTTGATGATGTATATAGTACTTGTTTGATTAATGATGAAGAAAGAAACGAATATCAATATGCAATAGAGCATATTTTATCAGATTATAAAAGAGTATTAAAAGAGAATGAAATGCATAAGAGAAATTCTGAAATTATGTCAAAAGAAAATTTAAGTACGGCAGAACAATTAAAAGTAGAAATAAAAGAAAATTTTAGGTTAAAAAATCAATTAGAAAATAATCGAAAAGAATATCAAGAAACATATAAAGATGTTAGAGAAGAACTGAAAGAGTTGAAAAAAGAAAATAAAGAATTAAAAGATGAAATTATGGACAAAGATTTAGAAATAATAGGAAAAGAAGAATATACAAAAGCCAGTATGGGAGAAATTATTGAACAATATTATACAGCAAATGAAGATTGTATTCCAAAGAAAAAAATAAAAGAGAAAATAGAAAAATATAAAAAAATGTGTATTAGTAACGTTAAAAGCTATGAAAATTATTTTAAAGATAATTATGATGAGCTTGTTTATAGAAGAATTGATCAATTAGAGAAAGAATTGTTAGGAGGTGAAAAATAAAATGAACGAGGAAGAAAAGAAAACAATTGAAAAGTTTATAGAAAAATGTAATAAGTCTGATGAAAGTGTAGAAATAAAAGGTGTATCAGTTGGTGAAGAATATAGAATATTGGAAACAGTATGCAAAGCATTAAATCTGGTAGAAAAACTACAAAAAGAGAATGAAGAATTAAAGAATGATATTGCAAATATGTATGATGAAGAAGTTGTTACTGTTCAAAAAGTAAAAAACAAGATAGAAGAAGAAATAAAATATCATGAAAGGAACATATTAGACATAGAAAATACAACTATGTTAAAGGGCAAAACAGCCAAAGAAGAAGCAGAAATTGAATTTAATAAATATGCAATAGTAGTTTTAAAAAAGATGTTACAAGAACTACTAGAAGGGAGAAAATAAAGTGTGTGAATATTGTAATGCTATATATTATGTTGAAGTCAAACAGTTAATGGCACCTATGTTAGCACCATTAACTCATACAGAAGAAATACGACAAGAATTGATAAATAAAACAGGAATAAATCATTTAAGAATAAAAGCAAATTATTGCCCAATGTGTGGAAGAAAATTAAAGGAGGATTAAAATGTTAGGATATTACATAAAAAGTACAATAATATTTTTTATAATATACTTTGCTTCAAGCAGGGCAATAAGAATATTATTACATAATAGAAATGAAATAGATTATAAAAAATATACTAAAAAAGATAATAAAGGAATGTGGTATACATTTTGTTTTATACCAATTTTAAGAGTAGTATTATTAGTAGTAATGTATTGGCTAACGGTAGCTTCTAAAGAAGATTTAGACAAGCTATTTGATAAGAAGGAGGACTAATTATGTGGTCAGAAATTTGTGAACTAATACCATTAACAACAGGATTAGATTCTTGCATTGAACATGACATTAGAGAATATGAAAGTTGTATAAAAACAAATGAAATAAAAGGAAATAAAGATGTTGCAAATCTTTATGAAAAACAGTTAAATAAGTTAAGAAAAAGAAAAAAAGAATTAGACAATATGAATCCAATTGCTAGATGGTGGCATTGTAAAATACAATTTAGGAAAGAACTTAAAAGGTATGATAAAGTAATAAAAGAATTACAGAAACAAAGGAGATAATTGAATATGACGGATTATGAACAAATAGTAATATCAGCAGAAAGATACGCTTTGGGAAGAATGACATATATAGTAGAGATAACAGTTAATTATATACTTAAAGACATAGAAGATAACAAGTTATCAGAAAAATGCTTAGATATAATTGCAGAAGATATAAGAAATGCTAGAAATTTAGGAATGGAATGTGACGAAAAAACTTGGTTAAAATTATTAGATAAAATTGAGGAAGTGATTTAAAATGACACAAGAACAAGCACAAAAAGTATTAGATGAATTAAACGAAGTAAGACCAGAGGTGTTAAACGATGAAGCAAAAAGATTATTTGAAGCAATAATGTCAATTGCAGATGAGAAAGATAAAATAATAGATTTAATGCTAGAATACATTTCAAATATAACCGATTGTCCTTTCGAGAATGAAGGAAAATATTTAGATTGTGAAAGAATGTGCGATGTAAGAACAGACAAAGAATGTTGGAAACAATATTTTGAAAATAAAGCAAAAGAGATGAAAAGAATAGAAAAAGAAGAAATGGGATACAATGAAGAAAGATAAAAAAAGAAAGTAGGTGCAATATGAAATTGATATACTTACAAAAAAAGATTGAAGAAGCTATGTGTGATTTAGAAAACATTGATTGTTTGACAGTAAAAAATAAAAGTATTTTTTTAGAAAATCAAAAGAAAATAAATAAAGCATACAAATTGTTAGACAAGATGAGAGAAGAGATAATAAATGAAAGAATAAAGAACAAACTTGCAAAACAAAAGCAAAAATGATAAAATAAAAGAAAAACGGAGAAAAAATCTATGGAAGATATAATAATAAAAAAATTATGCAACTTCTGTATGAACAAATGTAAAGATTGTATGAGTTATGAAGAAAAAACACAAAACGATATAATTATATACAAATGTAATAATTATGTAAAGAATGCTAATAAAATAAAAGGGTATAATGGAAAATGGATTGATAATTCGATTGCAGATATTACACAAAGAAACAAAAGAAAAGGGTGGGTAATATGAAAGTAATAATTGACATGAAATTAAATAATTGGAATGATACAATAAAACAATGTAGATATAACAAATATGGTGCAAACAATATTAAGAAAAAAGAAATGCAAGAAATATCGTATTTTTTAAAAGATGTACCAAAAATTCAAAATTATCCTGTAAAATTGATATGCAAATGGCATATAAAAAATGTATGCTCTGATTTGGATAACAAAAGTCTTAAATCAGTTTTGGATATAATGCAAAAAATGGGAATACTTGAAAACGACAATATGAAGCATATAACAGGTATAGAATATCAAGCAATAAAAGATGATAAAGATTATTTGGAACTGGAGATAATAGAGGCAGAAAGTTGAATATTTCTGCCTTTTATGGTATAATTATATCAAATGGAAAATTAATTCAAAAGGTTTGAAGCTTGTTTGCTAAACAATGCGTACCTGAAAAGGTATGGGGTTCGTGTCCTCAGTTTTCCGCCACTACCGTGTCAACAAAAGTTAACAAAAAAAGAAGAATTTTAAATTGCAGGGTTTCTTTTACGGTTAAGTTTACTGCAAGCCACAAGCATACTAGTTAAAAACTTGTGGTAAGGACATTGGAGAATAGTGAAATGGTATCACATTGGATTTTGATTCCAAGGTTCTTAGTTCGAATCTAGGTTCTCCAGCCAAAAAATGATAATATATATGTACAACATCAAGAGCCAAATAAGTAAGGAATGGCACATACCGAAAAGATGTATCGGGATATTATTGTTTTATGTATAAAATTATTGTATGCAGTGATATAATAACAAGTATTGCAGAGGTGCAAGAAAGTAGTTATAAAGGGCTAAACCGAGCCGACTATAACATGTATCTAGAATAAGAAAATAAACGCATGATGTTACTATAATTATATCATTGCATAGAGTAATTTAAAAAAATAAAAAGGAGAGATAAAATGGTAAAAGTAAAAGCAAAAATAGATTTTCTTTATAGAAATTATAATAAAATAAAGAACTTAAACAGTATAGACAAAATAGAAAAAGGTAAAATATTCGCAGGAGATATATTTGAAGTAGAAAAGAAAGAGGCTGAATATTTATCAGGAAACAATCAAAAGAAAATAGTAGCAGTAGAGGTAATACAAGTAATACCAGAAATAAAAGAAGTAAAAGAGGTTACAATAAAAGGAAAGAATAAAAATAATAAAAAGAAAGAAGATAAATAATGGTAGAATTTTATATAAATAATGATAAATGGATAATAGAAGAAAAAACAAAAGATTTATTATTAAAAATATATAAAGATGAAATAGACGAAGAAGCATATTATGTATTCGGATTAACAATTAAAAGTGAACATAAGATATATATAAATAAAGAAATGTGTAAAGAACAAAAAATAAAAACATTAAAACACGAATTAACACATTGTTATATTTGGAATTATGGATTATATAATGTGCCAAACTTTAATGAAGAAATGGTATGCGACTTAGTGTCAAGTATTAATGATTTTATAAATGATATCATAGGAAAATTCAAGAAAATGTTAGACGAGGAGAAATAGTATGCCAGTAAAGAAAGTTAAAGGCGGTTATAAATATGGTTCAAAAGGAAAGATATATAAACAAAGAAGTAAAGCAGTAAAGCAAGGTAAGGCTATAAAAGCAAATCAAGCAAAAAGGAAATAAAAATAATATGCAAATATCGAAAATGATAGATATGTTATTGAGAAATATAGCACAAAAAAAGAAAGTAACATTTATAGAAATGACTACTTATAAAGGAGAAAAAGTATTTAAGAATTATAAATTAATAAAGGATAAAAAAGCAAAAGAATTTAAAAACAAGACTGAGGTACTATTATATTTAAAAGATTGGAAGTGATGGGTAATTGAGTAGGGTTAAATTAACAGACAAACAAAAAAAGAAAATAATTGCAGATTATGTAGATAATAATAATTACTCTGAAACAGCAAGGATAAATAATATATCAGAAACATCTGTCAGAAGAATAGTAAAGGGAAATGATGGCATAACGGAAAAAGTCGAACAAAAAAAAGAAGAGAATACCCAAGATATGTTTAAGTATATTGAGACAAAGAATGAAGAAAAGAAAAAAATTATAGATTTATGTTTTAAAGCATTAAATGATAAGTTAGAGAAAACAGACATATTTACAAATGTAAAAGATATTATAACGGTTTATGGAATATTAATAGATAAAGAATTAAAATTCAAAGAATTAGAAATAAAAAAGCAGGAACTAAATAGCAACAAAAAAATTGATGGTAGAATAACAATAGTAAATGATTTGGAGAAAGAATAATGCAAATTAGATTAAGAGATGTAGTAGCACCACATTTCTGGAGTGTATTTAATCATTTCAAAATGCATAATATAATATATGGTGGAAGAGGAAGCACAAAAACTTCTATGATAGCATTATATATAACATATAAATGTATAAGTGATAATAATTGTTCAGTAGTTATATTAAGACGACATCAAAACCAATTAAGGAATAGTGTATATAAAGAAATAAAAAAGGCTTGTAGCAGATTAGGATTGCAAGAAGGAATAGATTACAGAGCCTATACTTCGCCAATGCAGATAAAGTTTTATAATGATAATACAGTATATTTTGCAGGTGGAGATGATTACGAAACAATAAAAGGTATGACAGATGAAAAGAAGCCAATTAAAATAGTATGGTTTGAGGAAGTAACAGGTTGGGAAGATATAGACCAGATAGACCAAATAATAGCAACATTTACAAGAGGAAATAATAGTTATTTTAATGTATTTTATTCATACAACCCTCCTAAAAACAAATACGATATAATAAATGAATGGGCATTAAGTAAAAAAGGACAAGACGGATACTTATTTCACGAAAGTGATTACAGAACAGTACCAGCAGAATGGCTGGGTAAAATGTTTATAGATGAAGCAGAAAGATTAAAGAAGTATGATGAAAAAAGATACAGATGGATATACTTGGGTGAAGTAATAGGCTTAGATGGACTTATATTCAATTATGACCAGATTAAAATAAAAGATAAAGATTATATAAGAGATAACAACTTAAAGTGTCTATATATTGATTTAGCGTTAGACGTTGGATATAGCACATCAGCAACCACTTGTTTAGCAATAGGATATATGAGTGATGGAGAATGGTATTTGTTAGATAATTATTATTACAGTCCAGTAGGTAAAATGCAAAAGAAAAGTCCATCACAATTTGCAGAAGATATATTCAAATTCAGAATAAAAGTATCAAAAGAATATAAAGCACCAGTTGATATGGAAACAATAGATAGTGCAGAAACAGCATTAGTAAATGAAATATATAACAAATATGGAATAAAAATACATAAAGTAAATAAAGGAACAAATAAAGAAGAACAAATAGATTTTGCACAAGACTTTTTAGACAAAGGAAAGTTCAATGTAATAGATAACAATAATAATAAAATATTCTTAAGAGAAATGAAAGAGTACAAATGGAAAGAGGACAGCATAGAAAAAGGAAAAGCAGAACCTGATAAAACAGAAAAAGAGTTAAAGGGTATGGACACTTATTTTAATACAAATAGTAACAGCCAAGCGTATAGTTATTGCGACCATACTTGTGATGCATTTATATATTATGTATTGGATAATAAACAAAAGCTTAATATTAAATTTTAAAGGAGGAATATATGGAAATATACAAAAACCTAAAAGCACAATTGAATAAAAAAGGAATTGATATAATAGATGTTGACTATTATGATTTAATTCAAGTGTGGAAAAGTTGGTATAGTGGTAATGTTGAAGATTTCCACTATTATAATGTTTTAATGGCAGATGGTACAACTTGCCAATGTGAAAGAAAAACAATGAATATGCCAAAAAAACTAGCAGAAGATATGGAAAAGTTAGAATGGTCAGACAATGTAAGAATAGAGCTAGGAAGTAAAGAAAAGACAAAGCGAATATGGGATATATTAGACAGTAAACAAAATAATTTTAGTATAATGTTTCCTAAAATACTAGAACTTAAAAGTGCATTAGGAACAACAGCAATGACAGAATATAAAGACGAATTAGGAAGAACAAGAATTGAATATATAACAGACGCAATGATGATAATACCATATAAGTTTGATAATTATAATATAACAGGATTTATAGCAATGAACCAATGGCAAGAACAAGAAGGAAGAAAGGCTATATATTATACAAAACTAACATATCACGAAATGGTAGTAAAAGAAAATGAAACAGGAGAACTTGTACCTAAGTATGTTAAGTATAATGAATTATACAAGTCAAAAGACAAAAACAGTTTGGGTAAGGAAATAGATTTTGAAGAGAAGTTTCCAAATGTTGAGAATCCAGTTGAATATGAAACAGAGACACCACACTTTCAAATAGTAAGACCAAACATAGTAAATAATATTGATATACAAACACCGATGGGATTATCTATATTTGCTAATTGCATTGACAGGTTCAAAGCAATAGATATAAAATATGATAGTTTTACAAATGAATATACATCAGGAAAGAAAAGAATATTAGTTGATAAAACAGCATTAAAAGGTGCACCGCAGGTTGGCGAAGATGGAGAAGTAAGAATGGTATCATACTTTGACAAGAACGATACAACTTATGTTGCACTAAATGGAATGGAAGGACAACCAGTAAAAGAAATAGATTTTAATATAAGATATAACGAACACATTGATGGAATAAATGCAGAACTTAATTGGCTATCAAGTGAGGTTGGATTTGGAGAAAACTATTACAAATTTGATGGAGTATCTACTAAGACAGCAACGGAAGTAAAATCAGAAAATAGTGACGCATATAATACAAAGAATAGTAATTCAATAATAATAAGAGATGTACTAATAGATTTAATAAAATCAATATGTTTCTTAGAAGGTATTGAAGTAAAGGACGATGAAATAGACATACAATTTGATTATAGTAAATTTAAAGATGATACAGCAGAACAAAAAAGATTAATACAAGAAGTAAGCAATGGCATAACAAGTAAGGTTGAATATAGAATGAAAGTATATAATGAAACAGAAGAAGTCGCAAGAAAGAAAATACAAGAAATAGAGGACTCAACACCTAGTATTAATAAACTATTGAATGATGATGATACAGAGGAAGAAAAAGACGAAGAACAAAAAGAAGGAAAAGAAAAAAGCAAAGATAAAGACAAGGATAACAAAAAGGAAGAAGAAACAACTGAAACATAGGAGGTAAACTATGTTAAATAATGAGCAAGAAGAAAAGCTAGTACAAATATTAATAGATAGAATAAACACATTAAATGAGGATATACTAACAATAATAGGTAAGAGAATAAAAGAAATAGAAGAATTAACACCAACGCAAGTACATCAAATAAAACAAATGTTAATGTATAATACAGATATAAATACAATTGTGCAGAAATTAGCAGAAGTAACAAATATGAATGTAAATGATATATACAATATGTTTGAATATAGTGCTAAAACGAACCAAGATTTTGCTAAACAGTTTTATAAAGCAAAAGGGATAAGTTATATACCTTATGCAGAAAATAAAGCCTTAAAAGAGCAAATAAAAGCAATAGCAAAGATAACAGCAAAAGAATATGCTAATATATCAAGGACAAGTGCAATAGGATATACTGTTAAAGACTTAAAAGGAAATTTAGTATTTAAAGATATATCAAGTACATATAAAGACATAATAGATAAAGCAATATTGAATGTTGGACAAGGGAAAACTACTTATCAACAAGAAATGAGAAAGGCAATAAAACAAATTGGACAAAGTGGACTAAAAACATTAGACTATGAAAGTGGCAGAAATATGAGATTAGACAGTGCAATAAGAATGAATACATTAGGAGGATTAAGAAAGCTAAATAATCAAGTACAAGAACAATTTGGTGAAGAGTTTGACTCAGATGGAGTCGAAATATCAGTACATCAATATCCTGCAGTTGACCATGAAAATGTTCAGCGGACATCAATTTAGTAACAAAGAATTTGAAAAATTACAAGAAACAGGAATAGCAAAAGATTATAATGGCGAGATAATAGATATACATTACAAAGGTAATTACAGACCTATTTCAGAATATAATTGTTATCATAGACCATTTAGAATAGTGTTAGGAATAAGCAAACCACTTTATACAAAAGAACAGTTAGAAGAAATAAAAGAAAAAAATAATGATGGATTCGATTTTGATGGAAAACACTTCAGTATGTATCAAGGCACACAACTTCAAAGATTGATTGAAAGAAGAATAAGAGAACAAAAAGATGTACAAATACTAGCAAAATCAAGTGGAGATAAAGAACTAACATTACAAGCACAAACAAAAATAACACAATTAACAACAAAGTATAAGCAATTATGTACTGTAAGTGGACTACCTAATCAATTAAAGACTAGAGCTAGTGTAGTTGGATATAAACGTATAAATGTTGCAAAGATGTAAACATTATGCTATAATTATAAGTGAGGTAACGAATGAAAGAATACCGTTGTAAACATTGCAATAAATTATTATTCAAAGGAAATTACTTTGGAATAATAGAAATAATATGCAATAGATGTAAAAAAATAAATAAAATAGAAGAACACCAAGAGTGTCAGAGCAAATAGCTTTGGCACTTTTATTTTGTTATTAAATTTTTATAGATAAATTGTCGAACTTGTAGACTTGAAATGCAAGGAAGAAGTCTAACTTTATGACTTTAAAGAAAGGATTTAAAATGGAAGAAAACAAAGAAAACAACGTAGCAACTCCAACTACTAACACTCAAGAAAATGGAGGACAAGAGCAAAAAACATTCACTCAAGAAGAGTTAAATACAATAGTAGAAACAAGACTTGCAAAAGCAAAAAAAGATATGCCTAGCAAAGAAGAATTGAAAAAGTATAATGAATGGAAAGAAGCTCAAAAAACAGAACAAGAAAAAATGGCTGAAAAGGAAACAGAATATCAAAAAGCATTAGCAGAAAAAGAACAAATAATAAATGAAAATAAAATACTTAAATCTGGAGTTAATGCAGAAGATACAGATTATGTATTATTTAAAGTATCAAAAATGGAAGGAGATTTTGAAGAAAACCTAAATAAGTTTTTAAAAGATAATCCTAAATTTTTAAATAAAACTGTTCCTAGTAAAGCCACAGGAGTAGAGACAAGAACTACTTCACAATCAAATGAAGATGATGGGGTTATGGCAATATTAAAATCTAAACACCCTAACATTGATTTTTAAAAAGAAAGGAATGATTTTAAATGGCAAACACAGTTATACAAAAAAATGGAACACATAAAAGACAAGAAAGATATGCAGATGCAATTGTAAAATTAATGAGACAACAATTCAACATTAGAGCTGAATTTAGTAGAGATTATGAAGGAAATCCAACAGCAGGAGCAGTTGAAGTACCAACAAGAAATGGTGATATAACATTATCAGATTATGATGTAAAAAATGGTGTTGAACTAACACAATCAGCAACAGATTATCTACCAATATTAGTTGATAAACATAAAGCATGTAATGAATTAGCAATATAGTTCCTATATTTAGAAATAAATATAGCAAACTGTGTGAACCTAGATTGCAATAGGGTGTGAGATTAAAATATAGTAGGAAATGACTATTGAAATAATCTTGCTAACAGGGAAACCCTCTAAAACAAACTACAAAGGGCAATCCTGTGCCAAATAAAATAATAATCTATTATTAGTTTGTTGCAATATATTTTTAAAAATGGTATAATTACATTGAGGTGTAATTATGGGATGTGTATATTCAATAACTAATAAAATAAATAAAAAAGTTTATATAGGACAAACAACAAATTTTAAAAAAAGAAAAAAAGACCATATATGTAATGCAAGAGACAATAAGATACAAACACATTTATATAATGCTATGAGAAAATATGGTATAGAAAATTTTCAATTTGAGATTATTGAAAATGATATCGAACAAAAGGATTTAAATGAAAAAGAAATTTTTTACATAGCAAAATTTGACACATATAATAAAGGATATAATATGACTTATGGAGGAGAAAACGTAACGGTTAATAATCCAAAAGTGCGAGAAAAAATATCTAATAAAGTAAAAAGAGCTTGGGGAAATGGTGCATATAATCATAGGAAACCAAATATAGAAAAAGCATTAAAAAAAGCACACGAGAGAGCGAGTGAAAGAGCAAAAAAAATGTGGCAAAATAAAGAAATAAGAAAAACAATATGTAAAAAAATAAGTGAAAGTCGTATAATACCAGTAATGGCAATTAATGATAAAGAAAAAATATATTTTAAATCTTATGGAGAAGCTGTTCAATTTTTAATAAAAAAAGGATACAAAGCAAATAATGCTCAAATTTGTAGATATAAAGACAGAGATAAACAAGTTTATGGTTATTATTGGAAAGGTCTAGAGACTATCGAAAGGGTAACGAACCGAGTAGAGTAGGTTGGAGATTGCTACCAATCGAAGTGCACAGAACCTTAACTATAAAAATAGAAAGGTTATGATATAGTCCGTTTTATGCGATAGTAAAGCATAAAGGTCGAATGTAATAGACGGATATGAAGCGGAAGCAGTTCCAGATAATTTAAAAGCACAAAGAATGGAAAGTGCTGGATATGTAATAGGAAAGGCACTTGAATTAGATGCAATTAACGCATTAGTAACAGGAGGAACAAAATCAACAGATGTAACAGCAATGACAGAAGCTGATGTATACAAAAAAATAGCAACATTAGTTAAAAACTTAAAAGCAAGAGGAATACCAACAGATGAATTAAGAATTGCAATTGACGCAGATACAGAATTATTACTATTATCTGATGATAAATTTGCAAATACATCTGGTTCATTAGGTGCAGAACTAGTAAGAAATGGAGTTATTGGAAAAATAAATGGAGTACAAGTAAAACCTAACTACTTATTGCCAACAAATGTTGAATGTATAGTATATGCAGTGCCATGGTGCCAAGCAGTTGATGAATGGAAAGTAGAACCAACAATCAACAACTTAGCAGATGGAAAACATATTGGTGCTTCAGCATTACAAGGTAGAATGGTATATACTGATGTTGTAACAAACGCGTTAGCAGTAGAAGTCAAGACAAAAGGCGACGTAGCAGAATTATAATAAAGGAGGCATTTTAAATGGAGTTTAACAATCAATACTTAACTTATGAAGAATATAAGAGTTTGGGTGGAACTCTAGGCGAAATGCCTTTTAATATATTAGAATTTAAGTGTCGAAAAATTGTCGACAATTTAACATTTAACAGATTAACTAATTTAAAGACACAAATACAAGAAGTTAAAATGTGTATTTATGATATGATAAATATATCAAGTAAATATGAGCAAACAAGTAATAAACAGGCACAAGGAATATCAAGCGAAAGCATAGACGGATATAGTGTAAGCTATGGCAGTATAAATGCAGAACAAGAAAAAACAAGAGAATTAGAATTACAAGGTTGTGCAAGAGATTATTTGATAGACTGTAAGTTAATAGATGGCACACCTTATATGTATTGTGGGGTGAAATAAATGCTTATAAATGCATATATAACAATATATCATAAAATATTTGACGAAAAAACGAGACTTGAAAAATGGGAAAAATATCAATATTTAGGTTGGTGGTTTGGTGGAAAAGGTTCAAGTACGCAAAAAGGATATGAAAATGCTAATGATGTACAAGTTAGAATACCGTATGATGTAAATGCAAAAGGTAATATATTGACAGGCAAATTATCAATAAATCTATCAAAAGATAATTTATCAGAAAAGGATATAGACATTACAAAGTTTGAAATTGGTGACATAATAGTTAAAGGTAAAATTGATGATGAAATAGAATTTCAGTCTGATTTAAAAGGATATAAAGATGTATATAATATAACCGCAATAAATAACAACACATTTGGTTATAATCCACATATACACCTTGGAGGTAAGTAGAATGGGATTAAAACCAATTAGTGAAATAAAAGCAGACTTGGGAATAGAACCTAATGGGAAAGTTCAAAAATATTTTACTGAAAGATGTTATCAACATATGGATAAATATGTACCGAAAGATACAGGAGCATTAAGAGAAACAGTAGTAAAAGGAATTGATTATATAAAGTACAATGTACCTTATGCTCACGCACAGTATGTTGGAATAATACATGGAACACCGATAAAACCCGAAAACTATACAACTCCAGGAACAGGTCCATATTGGGATGAAAGAGTAAAATCGGCAGAAATGAACGATATAGTAAAAGAATGTCAAGAATATATGAAAAGAGGGAGTAAATAATGGCGGAAATAAATAAAAGTATAGTTAAAGTAGAAGAACTAAGAATAACAAAATTAAGGACATATTTACTTTCAATTATAGATGTATTAGTAACAAACAAGAAATACCAAATAAATGCTAATATGTTAAGCAATGAGCCAAACAATTACTCTTTGGATAAGATACCTACTTCATCAACAGTAGAGGAATGGATAACAGGAACAAAAGTATGTCGTGATGTATATTCATTTAGAAGCCGAGTGGGATATAGTCAAGATACAATAGAAAATTTAATAAATGTCGGATTTTTTGAAATATTTGAAAAGCTAATAAGTTCTAATAATGAAAAAAGCATATTGCCTAATATAGAAGGAATACAATCAATACAATGCTTAAATTGTGGAAGTATGAACAATGCTAATACAAATACAGCAGAATTTGATATACAAATACAAATAACATATAAGGAGGATTAATAATGAAACTAATAGCAAATAAAGATTTTACTTTAAATGGTTCTTATTATTTTGAAAATGATGAAATAACACCAGAAAAAATAGGAACAATTAAAGATATATCAAGATTAAATGAAAATGGATTCATTAAGCCTCTATCTTTAAAAGAATTGATTAAATTAGAAAGTGAAATGAAACAACCAAAAAAAATAGATAAAGAGGAGGAGAAATAAAATGCAATTAAAAAGAAAAGATTTTGCACATTATTTTGATACATCAGCAACTGGCGAAGCTAATTGGGAACTTGAAGGAATTGGAGTTGAAGCTTTATCTTTAGCATACAACCCTCAAATAGATACATTTAAACAAATAATTGATGATGTAGCAAGTTCAACATTTGATAGTTATCAAATACAATCTAGTGTAAGTGGAAAAAGAATTGATAAAGACGATAAAATATGGAAATGGCTTAATGAGGCAAGAAAAAAAGCAGAAAGTATTGAAACAAAAATGCTTGAAGTAGATATGTCAAGTGCAACAGGAGATTTAAGTACAACTTATGAAGCATTACAATATAATGCATTAATTGTAATAAATGAATTTTTAGGAGAAAATGCTACAATTTCATATGATGTTTATGTAAAAGGCAAACCAACAATAGGAACAGTTTCAATTGCAAATCAAAAACCAACATTTACACCAAAAGGGTAATAATAAAAGGTTTGGGCATAAGCCTAAACCTTATTTTAATATAAAGGAGAAATAAAAATGGAAAGTATTCAATTAAAACAAGATAATTTACTTAAAATAGGTATCAAGAACGCAGAAGGAGAAGATACAGGAGAAATTATAATAATTGATTTAGAAGATATAGAGTTACCATTAAAAGCTCAAAAAAGTGAAGAAATGATAAAGAATAACAATAGATGGTTACAAGCACAAAGATTAATGATAGAAAAAAGACCAGATAAAAAAGGTAAAAAGCTATTAAGTGCTAACGATGAGGCATTATTAAAAACAGTAAATGAATATTATAAAAGACAAACAGAAGCTTATGAGTTGGTATTAGGTCAAGGCTCAATTAAGAAAATTTTATGTGGAAGAGAAATGTATATAACATTCTTTATAGATTTAGACAAAGAAATGGAAAAACTAAAACCATTATTAAATAAAAATGCACTTGACATAAAAAAGAAAATAAAATCAATAGCTACAAAATATTCCCAAAAAGATAGTGATGTGATGGAATAATGGACAATCCACAATATGTAAAAATAAAAGATAAGAAATATAAGATTAATTCTGATTTTAGAGTAGCATTAAAGTGTAATAAAGTAGCAAAAGATAGTGAAATTGATGATACAGAAAGAGCATTAGCAATAATTTATCTGCTATTTGGAGAGGATGGGCTTAATTCGTACGAGGATTGGACAGAATTGATTAGACTAGGTCAAAAGTATCTTTTATTAGGTAAAGAAAATAAAAGCCTTAAAAACGAAAATGACAAGCCTGATTTTGACTACGAAAAAGACAAAGGATTTATAAGGACAAGTTTTATACAAGATTATGGATATAATCCTTACGAAAAGGAATATTTGCATTGGTGGGACTTTTGGAACGATTTAAATGGACTAACAAATAGTGAATTTGGAAATTGTTGTGTATTAAGTAGAATAAGAAATCTAAGAACAACAGATGTAAATAAAATAAAAGACCAGAAAGAAAGACAAAGAATAATAGAAGCGCAAAAATATTATTCTTTAGATGATGAAGATTACAAAGAAGTAAAATATACAGAGGAAGAAGAAAGAAGCATAAACAATTTCTATAAACAAGTAGGAATAAACAGAAAGGAGGAATAATATGGCGGATGGTTATATAACAATTGAAACAAAACTTTCTACAAATAAATTTGATAAACAAGTGACAGATTTAGAAAAAAAAATAAAAAATGAAGAAGAAAAAGCACAATTAAAATTAAAAGCAAAATTACAAGCAGAAGATGAATTAGAAAAACATAAACAAAAAATAGTTGAAATAGAGCAAGAATATGAGAAAACATCACAGCAGGTCGAAAGATTGCAAAATATAATGGAAAGACAAGGAAAGGGAATGTCTTTAACTCCACAGGATTTTACAGATTTACAAAATTATGCCGAAATAAACAAACAAAATGAAAAATTGGGTGCTACTTTAGATAGAGCGTACGAAAAACAGACAAAATTAAATAACAAAGTTGAGCAGACATCACTTGCATATAAGCAGATACAAGATAATGTACAAGGATATAAAACAAAAATTGAAGGTGTAAAACTTCAAAAGCAACAATCACAAGTGGATAGTATAAAAAATAATTTTGATAGTGTAAGTAAATCAGTAGGAAAAGCGATTGGAAGGGTAGCAAGATTAGCGCTGGGGGTTGTAAGCATAGCAAGTGCTTATAGGCTTGTAAGTCAGGCTTCGAGTACATTAGGACAGTATGATAAACAATATGCCGCAAATATTGAATATATACAATATCTACTAGCACAGGCTTTAGCACCTGCTTTAAAATTTCTTGTAAACTTAGCAAGCACATTATTGAGTTATTTGAATTATATATTAAATGCTTGGTTCAAAATAACTTTGTTTAGCAAAGATAGTGCTAAAAATTTCGTAAAAGGACAAAAAAGTTTGAAAGGGGCTTCAAAAAGCACAAGCAAGATAAAAAAAGATTTACAAACTACACCATTTGATGAGATGAATGTTTTACAGGATACAAACAAAACAAGTGGCACAGATGTAACAGCACCATCAATAGACCCGTCTAAATTATCTGGAGCAGTACCCGATTGGCTTCAATGGATAGTTGACCACAAAGATGAGATTTTAGCAGTTATAGCAGGAGTTGCTGGTGGTTTATTAGCTTGGCAATTAGGACTAAGTGCAATAAAAGCATTAGGGTTTGGTGTAATGATAGCAGGAATAGTATATATAATTGAAAGCTTACTTGATTATTTGAAAGACCCTAGCTGGGAAAATTTTGGCAAAATTATACAAGGAATAGGAATTGCAGTGGCAGGACTAGGCATATTGATTGATAGTGTGCCATTAATAGTAACAGGTGCAATTATATTGATTGTGGGAACAATAGTAAAATATTGGGAACAAATAAAAGCATTTTTACAAAGTGGAATTGATTGGCTAAAAAGTAAAAGTGATTGGGTTCATAATATGTTTGGAGATAATATTGGACAAATATATGATGATTTAGTAGAGACATTTCAACATATTTTAGATGCATTCGACAGTTTATTTACAACAATTAAAACAATTTTGGATGACATCATAAAAATTGTAAAAGATATAATTCACGGAGACTGGAAACAAGCTTGGGAGGACGCCAAACAAATAGTAGTAGATACATTTCAAGGACTTTGGAATATTTTAAAAAATTTATTCTTTACACTTGGAAGTCTTATGGCAACAATAGGAGATACGGTTGGAACAGCTTTGAGTGGAGCTTTAAAATTAGCCATAAACGTTGCTTTATCTCAGATTGAAAGAATACTTAATAAACCAATCAAAGCAGTAAATGCAGTAATCAAAATTGCAAGCAAAATTACTGGAGTTCAGGTAGAGACGTTACCAACATTTCAATTACCACGTTTAAAAGCTGGGGGCATTATAAATATGCCACGGAAGAGGAGTGCCAGTTGGCGGAGGATTAGCAGTTGGAGGAGAAGCTGGAAGAGAAGGTGTTATTCCACTTACAGACAGTCAAGCAATGGAAACATTAGGAGAAGCAATCGGACGTCATGTAGTAATAAATGCAACTGTAATAAATAGAATGAATGAAAGAACAATATCAAGACAAGTTCAAAGAATAACAAGTGAAAGAAATTTCGCATATAATGGATAAGGAGGCAAGGCATAGATGTATGTAGATAAAAATAGTATAATAATAAACGATATTAATATGGGAGATTATTTAATACAAGCTGATTTTGAATATAACAAATTATGGTCAAGTGATAGCGGTAGGAATCTTGCAGGAACACAAAAAGGAACATTAATAGGCATATTCCCTAAATTAGTATTAACATATAGATCATTAACAAAAGATGAAGTACATCGACTTGCACCGATATTCGATAGTGCAAGACAAACAGCACAATATTATGATGACAATAAAGGTAGAATGGTAACAATGACAACATATACAGGAGACTGGAAAGCAGTTAGTAAGAAAATAAACAAATGCGAAAGTTTTAGTATAAGTTTCATAAGTACAAAGAAAAGGAGTTGATATTAATTGAAACAACATACAAGCGATTTTAAAGAAGAAATAAAAAAACTTGGAAAACAGCAAGCAGTAAGAATAACGTATATAGTAAATAATGAAACCATAGTATTAGATAATGAAGACATAAATAGTTCAACTCCTAATTATGAAGCAAGTCTATTAAAATCAGTTATGAAAGGTTTAGATTTAGACAGTAATATAGATATACCCTTAAACACTGAAATCAAATTTGAGTATGGTTTATTAGTCAATGGAGTATATGAATATCTTGACTATGGAAACTATATTGTATATTCAAGTGAAAAACAAGAAGATACATTAAGTTATAAAATAAAATGTTATGATAAAATGTTATATTCAATGAAAGATTATGAAAAATTAAATATTACATATCCTTGTACAATTGAAACATTTTTAGAGGAGCTATGCAAAAAAATTGGTTTAAAATTAAATACAGATATAACTAAATCAGAAATAAGCGGAACAAAATTAACGGCAAAATTCTCGGTTATACTTGGAAAGCAACACCCATCAAACCTTTCAAAACAGTTGTTAGATGATGTTTTTACAGGAATTGGATATACTTATAGAGATGTATTAGATGATATTGCAGAAGTTACAGCAAGTACAATATACGTAATAAATGACACAATGTATCTTGGACAAATAAAAGCAACAAACGACACAATAAATGAAGAATACATAAACGATACAAATGTAAACTTTGGAGAAAAGTATCGGACCGATTAATTCAATAGTTTTAAGTCGTTCGGCAGGTAGTGATAACATATACAAAAAAGACCAAAACAGTATTGAAGAAAATGGATTATGTGAATTAAAAATATCAGACAATCAAATAATGAATAATAATGACAGAAGCCAATTTTTAGATGAAATAGCAGAAAATATATTTGGAATCGAATATTATTTGAATGATTACGTTTCAACTGGAATAATGTATTATGATTTACTTGATATGTACAATGTAGAAATATTCGGCAAAACATATAATTGTTTAATGTTAAACGATGAACAACTAATCACGCAAGGACTTGAAGAAAATATACATACAGACAGACCTGAAACAAGTGAAACAGATTATAAAAAAGCAGATACGACAGACAAGAAAATAAACAAAACTAACTTAATCGTAGATAAACAAGGACAAAAAATTGAAGGTGTTATTAGTCAAATTGGAGATAGGTCAGAAAAAACAACGACAATAACCGCTGATATAGATGGCTTGAATAGTAAAGTAACAAATATAGCAGATTTAACTAACACAGTAAGTGGATTAAAAAAAATAACATTAGAAAATTGTGTTGAAGGAAAATTGCTTGAACTGAACATAATTGGAAATAATACAGTATTTGGTAATTTCCTTTATCCATCAAATGACTTATATCCAAGCGATACATTATATCCACGTGGAGATAGCAGAATAATAGTAACAGACAAAGATGGAAACAAACAGGTATATGAATTGGGTGTAATGGACGTTTTAAGACAAAAAAATAATGTATATGATGAATATATATTGAAAGATGGAGTTGCGAAAGTAATACGTAGAATAAATAAAGATGGTACAATAAAAGATAACGAAGAGATTGAAGAACTAGGCCAATATGTGATATACTTAAAAGAGGGAACGAATAAAATCGAAATACAAAATTATTCTGCACAAATAAGAGCCAAATTTGCAATAAAGAGTGATTATACAGATGTATTTGCTACAAGAGTTGAAATGAATAGTGAAATAAAACAAACAGCAGACAACATTAACTTAGAAGTAAGGAAGAAGGTCGATGAAAATGAAGTTATTTCAAAAATTAATCAAAGTGCTGAACAAATTCAAATTGAAGCAAACAAAATCAGTCTTAAACGGAAAAAACATTAATTTAACAGGCGATAATACAATAATAACAAGTAATAATTTTAACGTAGATAAAGACGGAAATATGCAATGTAGTAATGCAACAATAACAGGTGGAAATTTAAACATCGGAGACGCTGGACAAAATGGAAGCATGATTACTTTATATGACAAAAACGAAAAGGATGTAAAAACAATAGTAAATTCATGGGGACAAAATTTATATATAAAAAATAGAAAATTGGGGTATCCAGTTCATATTGAAAAAATAGATGATTCAAATTATGCAGGAGTAGGATATTATTTTTCCGACACTGATGGTGTATCGTCGAGAATTACATGCGACGGAGTATGGGCACCGACTGTAACACAAACATCATTAAAAGAATACAAAAAGAATCTTGAAAAATTACAAGACAATGCTTTAAACATACTCAAAACAATTGATATTTACAAATATAACTTAAAAAATGAAAAAGATACAGACAAGAAACATATCGGTTTTGTAATTGGAGATAATTTTAAATATTCAACAGAGGTTACAAGCTTAGACAATCAAGGAGTAGATAATTATTCATTTACAAGTTTATGTTGTAAAGCAATACAAGAATTAAGTACAAAAGTAGAAGAATTGCAAAAAGAAATAAAAGAATTAAAAGAAAAGGAGGAAAAATAATGGATAAGATACTATTTACAAATGGACAACAACCAGCTTTAAATGATACAAACTTGAATTTATTACAAGATAATATTGAAAAAGCTATAAATGCGGTACTTGCAAAGATAACACCAGTCATATTATTTCAAGGTTCTACACAGGATGATTTTGTATTAAGTGATGAAATAAATAATTATAAAAAAGTAACAATATATTATAAAGACAATGATGGTTCGAGATACAGTAGAACATTTGAAAATACAGATGCATCAAATGAATTTACGGTTGCTTTAGATGGAAAATTCAATTCATCAGGTTATTATAATACAAAATTGAGAATGTACAGAATATCTGGAAAAAACGTAAATGGAACAGGACAAGCAAACTTTAATTATATAGAAAAATCTGTTTATTATGACAATAGTATAACAGTAACAAGAGTCGAGGGATATAAATAAAAGGAGGTAAGAGATGAAAGTACAATTTAATGATAAAACATCAATAGATAACAGACCTGATTTATCGGATGCAGAAAAGATAACGGGACCAAATATCAATGAAATAAAAAATGTAGTAAATACAAATGCAGAAGAATTTGAAGCAATAAAAGAAACAGTAGAAAATAACAATACAGATATTACAACATTAAAAAATGATAATAATAAAAACAAAACTGATATAAAAAATTTACAAGCAGACAACACAACAAATAAAAAGAGCATAGAAGAATTAAAGCAAAAGAATGCAGAGCAAGATGAAAGCATAAAAACAAATGCGAGTGAAATAGAAAATTTAAAGCAAGAAAATATTGAAATAAAAGCAGAAAATGAAAGATTAAGAGATGATATAAA
>OGIE01001163.1_pt1 | contig 37989 bp, 34 predicted proteins | sample 1571581 | NCBI WGS metagenome assembly OGIE01 (sample SAMEA2582021, study PRJEB24529) | metagenome | biome: Human gut stool | place: China | collected 2011 | reverse complement strand
AAGTTCGTAAAAGGAGTCCGGTTTGCTCCTAAAAACTATTCCGACGAGGTAGAAGAGAAGATTCAACACTATAAAAAAGAAGGTTATAAACTGCCGTCACGCCATTTATTACGCACGGAAGAACAACTGGCAGGTATCCGCGAAAGTGCAAAAATCAACACCGCATTGCTGGATTATATTTCGGCAAACATACGCGAAGGGATGTCTACGGCAGAGATTGACCACATGGTATATGAGTTTACAACAGACCATGACGCAATACCCGCTCCTTTTCTGTACGAAGGATTTCCGAAAAGTGTATGTACAAGCATCAACGATGTGGTATGTCATGGCATTCCAAGCACAAAAGAGTTCCTGAACAGCGGAGATATTGTGAACGTAGATGTTTCAACCATCTACAAGGGGTATTTCTCGGATGCTTCAAGAATGTACATGATCGGAGACGTGAAACCGGAAATGCAACGTCTGGTACAAGTGGCAAAGGAATGCCGCGACATAGGTGTGCAGACCGCACAGCCATGGGCGCGACTGGGGGATGTAGGTGCAGCTATTCAGGAACATGCAGAGAAGAACGGCTATAGCGTAGTGCGCGACCTTTGCGGGCATGGCGTAGGTATCAAATTCCATGAAGAACCGGATGTGGAACACTTCGGTAAACGTGGCACAGGTATGCTCATTGTTCCGGGAATGACGTTCACCATCGAACCGATGATAAACATGGGAACCTACGAAGTCTTCATTGATGAAGCTGACGGATGGACAGTGTGCACCGACGATGGACTGCCTTCGGCACAATGGGAAAGCATGCTTCTGATTACTGAAACCGGAAACGAAATATTGACGGAGTAAGCATGGAGATCGTTTTTCTAATCATCGGACTGACAATAGGTGCCGGCGTAGGCTATCTGATAGCGGAACGCAAAAGCACTGCCCTGAAAGCCGAACTGACAGGACGGGAAAAAGAAGTGGAGTTGCTGAAACGAAACATGGAAGAAGCGGAAGCCATGCATAAACGCATGAATATGGAGTTCGAAAATCTCTCCAACCGCATCTTCCAAAGCAAAACAGAAGACTTCACCAGACTGAATGCCGAACATCTGAACAACCTGCTCCGCCCCTTGGGCGACAACCTGAAAGATTTCAGAGAAAAGGTGGAACAGGTGTACAGCAACGAAGCCAAAGAGCGTTTCTCACTGGGCGAACGTATCAAAGAATTAGTGGAACTGAACAACCGCCTCAGCGAGGATGCCAACAACCTGACCCGTGCCTTGAAAGGTGACTCGAAGATGCAGGGTAACTGGGGTGAAATGATTCTGGAACGCCTGCTCCAGGCATCCGGCCTGATTGAGGGCGAACATTACTTCCGTCAGGAATTCCTGAAAGATGAACGGGGTGAAGTTATCACCAGCGAAGAAAGCGGGCAGAAAATGCAGCCGGATATTCTGGTTAAATATCCCGATGACCGGGAAATGATTATAGATTCAAAAGTCTCCCTCACAGCCTACAGTGCCTATACTTCTGCCGAACACAAGGATGAAAAGACGCGCTGGCTGAAAGCCCATCTACAGTCTGTCCGTACGCATATAGACGAGTTGAGCCAAAAGGATTACTCCCACTACGACAGCAAAGCACCGGACTTTGTCATGATGTTCATCCCCACCGAAGGTGCCTACCTGCTGGCTATACAGAGTGACACCAATCTTTGGGAATATGCCTACAACAAGAAAGTGGTACTGATGAATCCTACCAACCTTATCAGTGCCCTGCGTCTTTCCCTTGACCTCTGGAAACGGGAAAACCAGGTAAAGAATGTACAGGCAATCATCAAGCGAGGTACGGCACTGTATGAAAAGATTGTAGGCTTCACCGATACCTTCCTGAGCATCGGAGACAAGTTAACCGGGTTACAAAAAGACTATGACAGGGCTTTCAACCAACTTTCTGATGGAAATGGAAGCGTAGTGAAACAAGCGGAAATGCTGAGGGGCATGAGCCTCACTCCTAAAAAACGAATTTCAGCAAGGTTGTTACCCAGAAGAGAAGAACTGGAAGAAGAGGAAGAAGAAACCGAACTGATAAAATAAGTATTCAAAATCAAATATATAAAACATGAAAATCCTAAAAGACCGTATTCTGAAGGACGGAAAATGTTATCCGGGAGGTATATTGAAAGTTGACAACTTCATCAATCATCAGATGGACCCTATCCTAATGAAATCCATCGGCGTTGAATTTGTCAGACGGTTTGCTTCCACCCCTATCAACAAGATTATTACAGTGGAAGCCAGTGGTATCGCTCCTGCCATTATGGTGGGATACTTATTGGAACTCCCCGTAGTCTTTGCCAAAAAGAAAAAGCCCAGCACTATGGAAAATATGCTGGTTACCTCTGTCTATTCTTTCACCAAACAACGTTCTTATGAGGTATGTGTCAGTGAAGATTTTCTTCGTCCGGGCGATCGGGTACTCTTTATAGATGATTTTCTGGCCAATGGGAATGCCGCCAAAGGTATAATGGAACTTGTGAAGCAGGCTGGTGCTGAACTGGTGGGTATGGGTTTCATCATCGAAAAAGCTTTTCAGCACGGAGGAGATGAATTGCGTGAACAAGGCATTCATGTAGAATCTTTGGCGATTATTGAAAGTCTGGATAATTGTGAAATTAAAATCAAATAAAAATATAGGGGCGGAATTCCACCCCTACATTTTCTCATAATTCGTTATTTGCCATATAAAGTATTCCGGATGACTTCTTTCACATCTTCCACCACTCCCATAGCGACATTCTTGTCCAGCTTAAGACTTACCGCCAAATGATCAGCGCCTGTAGTAGCTTTATACTCTTTAAGTCTCTGCTCTACTTCCCGGAGAGAAGGATTCTTCAGAACTGGACCGGCACTTCCGCCGAAGAACAAAGATATCTGAATCGGCAAGGAAATATCAGTGGCTGTTTTACCTTTGGGGCTATAAGTTTTAGGCTTCTCAAAATGAACTAATATAGGAAAGATACTATCCAAACGAGCTTCCGAAACTCCACCCAACTGCCCGGATATTTCACCACGCACTTGCAGATAAGAGTCTTTTATAGTCCGGAGATAAGAAGTTATGGCATCTGACGAGGAACCACGGTCATACCAGACAGATAATCTGACAACTAAATCACGATAGTCCTTTTTGTTATCTTTATACCCTTCTCTTAAGTAGTTTGTAAAACGGGACGACAAAGCTGATACATCATATTCTTTAATAAGTTCATCGTTCAACATCATCTTATTATTCATATTAACAAAGAAACGAGGCAATAGCATCAAAGATTTATCATCGAGTTTAACAACCTTCTCTCCGCTCCCTGCAGATCTCGCCTCAAAAAATGCGTCATTTTTCTCCTTAAAGAAAGTTTCTAATTGTTCCAATTCACTGTTTTGAACCGGATCTTGTTTCACACTTACAGGAGCAATCGCCTGTTCCACTGTTTTCTTTACTTCCGGCCGCGCAAACGCATAGAGCGTTCCGGCAGCCGCCGGCACGAAAAGCAATAGCTTCAAACGTGCCCAATTGTTCGTTCTTCTTTTTAACATCATTGTGATACGGTTTTTAAGTTTACTGTGGTTGAAACCGCAAGCCATAGAGTAGAGCCTTGTACCTACGGATTTCTTCACCAGCAAAAGTTGATATTGAGTTGCATCGATGCCATGATTGATGACGCTGTTATCTGCCTCGTATTCGTGCACTTCCCGGAGTTCGCGCATCAGCAGCCATGCAGCAGGATTGAACCAATGGAGTATGACGAGGCATTCCATCCAAAGCAAATCCAATGTATGCCGGTGCTGCAAATGCATCTGTTCGTGCAATAATATTTCTTCGGGATTCCGTTCATAGTCTTCCTGTGAGAGGACAATCGTCTTTCCCCAACTGAAAGAGACAATCTTTTCCGGACAGATAACCAGCCTGTACTCCCCATACTCGTGAGCAGGAAAACGGTGTATGAGCCGATACATATGGATAGTGGAAAGCAAAAGGAAACTAAATACAACGAATGCCCCCAGAAGATAGCAACCACCCAGGAGCAAAGTTACGGGAATGGCGGACATTACACTGCCACGAGATTCTTTTATGGAATTTTCTTCCTCGTCTACGAAGAAAGCACCTGTTCCTTCAAAAGGATATTCCTTACTGACCTCCTCTCCTTTATCAACAACACCAGCTTCTTTCTCTGTCAGCAGATTCCTGACAGCAGTCACAGGCAACTGCAAAGGAGTATATTGAGAAACATCTATCTGCATCAACGGCAACAATGTGCAAGCCACTGTTCCTATTAGCAGCAACAGCCGATTCGTACGGAAAAGCGTATCCTTCCTGAAGAACAGCCTGAACAGAAAATACAGGATGGTCAGGCACAAAGTCGACTCAAATATATGGAATAATATAGTTCCCATGATACATTCGTTTATCAGGTGGGTATCTTTATCCGTTTGCTTTCTTACCCTCGATACGAGCTATCAGGGCTTTAAGCTCATCTACCGACATACCTTCTTCTTCAATAAATGTAGACACGACATTGGTATAGGAGTTATTATAGTATTGAGCTACCACATCATTTAGTGCTGAGCGTTTATAATCTTTATCGGATACAGCTGCGTAATATTGATAGGTATTACCATAGGGTCTGTACTTCACAAATCCTTTTTCCTCTAATCCACGTACCAAGGTGGATACTGTGTTATAATGCGGTTTCGGCTCTTCATAAAAAGCCAGTAACTCACGGACAAACATCGGTCCGTGTTCCCAAAATATCCGCATGATTTCTTCTTCCTTTGCAGTCAATCGTTTCATAGTCTTTTTCTATTTATCGGGATGAACAATGCAAAGATAGAAATAAGTTTTAAACAAACAACTACTAACACCAGTTATTCAACTAGAAGACTCAGTAGTTTAACTAATATTATCAGTAGATAATCAATATACCTTATTATATTATACTTTCTTTTTCTTTGGAAGCACCTGATTCAGCACAATATACCCCAATATTCCGGCAATAGCCGTGCCGCACAACACTCCGAATTTAGCCTGATTCAGCAATTCAGGATAGTCACCGGAGAAAGAAAGATTGGCTATGAACAAAGATACGGTAAAACCAATGCCACCCAGCAGCGACACACCGGCAATATTCTTCCAATTCATGCCTTCGGGCATACGGGTAAGTCCGCTTTTAATAGTCAACCAGGTAAACAGATAAATGCCCAGGAACTTACCCAAGAGCAATCCCAGCCCGACGGCAAGCCCTACATTTCCTATAACATCCCCACTGCCACTAAGCACTACCCCTGCATTGGCAAAAGCAAACAGGGGAAGAATGACAAAGTTCACCGTTCCATGCAAATTATCTTCCAAAGACTGCAAAGGACTGATTACACGGTCTGAAGCCCTCTCCACCTGTTTCAACGTAGCTATTTGCTCATTAGTCAGCACGATGGTATCGGACTGTACCACAGGAAAGGAACTAACAATAGTACGAATACGTCTTATGTATTTACCTGCATCCAGTCGTGGACGGGCAGGTATGACGAATGCCAGTATTACACCGGATATAGTGCTATGAATGCCGGACTGCAGGAATAGATACCAAATGATTACGCCAAAGAAAAGGAAAAAAATCTTCTGTGTCATACCGAATTTGCCCATATAATATAGGAATGCATATAGTATGGCTGCCACAATCAAGTAACCGTAAGCAACCTCATTACTGTAGAAAATAGCAATCACCAGAATACCACCAATATCATCCACTACCGCAAAAGCTGTCAGAAATATTTTCAAGCTCAACGGTACGCGCTTACCTAGCAAGCTGAGCACCCCCAGAGAGAAAGCAATATCTGTAGCCATAGGGATAGCCATACCTCGCGTTTCGGGAGTGCCGGAAGTTACCAGCAATGAATAAACAATAACCGGAAGTATCATACCTCCGCACGCCGCAATAAACGGCAGAATCGCCTTCCGGAAAGAAGACAACTCTCCCACTAATAATTCACGCTTAATCTCCAATCCTACAGCCAGAAAGAAAATCGTCATCAAACAGTCGTTGATAAACTCAATCATCGTCAGATTATGACCACCATGCGAAAGCAGGTTAAAATCACCGATACGCAAATGTAGCTCCTGCGACAGGAAACTCTGATATACCGGAGCTAACGAGGAGTTGGCTACAACAGCAGCCAGAATAGCCGTCAGAAACAGTAGAACGCTCGCCACCACATTCAGGGACGAGATGTTTTTCACAGTACGTAGAATAATCATTATTTGTTTGATTTAAGTATTAGCTTCTCAAAGGTAATTCCGGTTCTGTCAATGAGCTATTCCTTATAGCTCATTAACGCCAGCTTTTTAACCCAGAGCACAAATATACCTGTTAATATTAAATTAAGCACGATAGTAAGTACAGAAATTACTAATGCCGGACCACCCAAATTGTAACCCAATGCAATAAAAATAACTCCTGCCCCTACCTCACCACGGGTAAACATACCAATGGAAAGTGCCAGACGTTCACTTAACTTACGGTCGCGGTAGAAAAATACCGGAAATAACTTGCCCACATTGGAAAGCAACGACACCATAATCACATGTATGATAATCAGAACCCAAGGCATCATTTCCTGAGAGCCGGTGACAGAAACCACTCCTGCCGCATCTCCTGAAAGACTAATTCCCTGAAGTGGAGGCATACTCATACCTACCAGAAACATGAAGATAAATGAAATTCCCGTTGAAGCTTTCTGCTCCCAAGCGGTATTGATCTCTTTATGTTTCATGACCATGCCCAGGACAAATGCCGGAAGCAGTACTTCAATATGAATACTAGCTTCTTCGCCGTATAAATTCTTTGTAATAAGATATAGGGATTGAGTGGCAGCAAACACCAGAACGGAATAAAAAAGAATAGCTTTCCAATCCTGCCTCATATTGTATTTACTCAGTTTCTTCCAGCCGAAAGAAAGCAGCAGAAAGACAATAAAGATAATCACCAGCAACTGCCAGCGTGGTCCGATCATCATAATTTGAAGAGGAATCATCAACAGAATGGTATCCAGGTCGTCAAAGATGGCCAGTACCTGAATCTTCTTATAAATCCAACTGGATTTCAGTCCGATAGCGGCTAACATCGTGAACAATATACCTGCAGAAGTGGGAGCAGCAAAACGGCTCAACAACAGATTTTCTTTCCATGCGTCCCAACTATTCCAGTATTCGGGAGGAAGCAAAATAAAGATATAATAAATAGCAATCAGGAACCAAGGCATGGCTGCCGTAGCCATTGCCACAAAGTAATCTTTCGCATAAGTTTGCCAACGGGATTTATCCACCTCAAACTCACGCCCCACATTAATCATAATGAATCCCAAGCAGATATACAACAGCACATTAGACACTGTTTTCACCGTACCATAATCACTGCCTGACCATGCAGGAAGATATTGAGCCACAAAAAGGCCAACCACCAGGAAGGCCGAGAACGATAGAACTTTTCTCATTTATTATCAGTTAGAATTTGTCAACATAAAGGGGATTGTCAAGACAGTCCTACAGAAAGAGAACAATCCCCCGGCTAATATGAATCAGCTTTTAGGCTTTTTTATATTAATCTAATTTCAACACCGCAAGGAACGCTTTCTGCGGCACTTCAACATTACCAATTTGTTTCATACGTTTCTTTCCTTTCTTCTGCTTCTCCAGTAACTTACGCTTACGGCTTACGTCACCACCGTAACACTTCGCCGTTACATCTTTACGCACCGCCTTAATGGTTTCACGAGAGATGATTTTAGCTCCGATGGCAGCCTGAATAGCAATATCAAACTGCTGTCTCGGAATCAAGTCTTTCAACTTCTCGCACATGCGATGTCCCAAGTCGTAAGCATTGTCGAAATGTGTCAGTGTAGAAAGAGCATCCACCGGTTCACCGTTCAGCAAAATGTCAAGTTTCACTAATTTAGACGGACGGAAACCGCTGGCATGATAGTCGAAAGAAGCGTATCCTTTCGAGATACTTTTCAGTTTGTCATAAAAGTCGATAACAATTTCTCCCAAAGGCATATCATAGTAAATCTCCACGCGATTGCCTGAAATGTATTCCTGCTTCACCAGTTCGCCACGTTTGCCCAGACACAACGTCATAATGGGACCTATATAATCAGTGGTTGTGATAACAGAAGCACGAATATAAGGTTCCTCAATACGGTCTATCATAGTAGGATCGGGCATGCTTCCGGGGTTATGCACCTCCGCCATATGTCCTTGTTTATCGTAGATATTATAAGAAACGTTCGGTACGGTAGTTATCACGTTCATGTCGAATTCACGGTCAAGGCGTTCCTGCACAATCTCCATGTGCAATAACCCAAGGAAGCCGCAACGGAAACCAAAGCCCAGTGCCAACGAAGATTCCGGTTGGAAAGTCAGTGAAGCGTCATTCAATTGCAGTTTTTCCAAAGAAGAACGCAAGTCTTCAAAGTCTTCTGCCTCAATGGGATATACACCGGCAAAGACCATCGGCTTCACTTCCTCAAAACCGGCAATAGCCTCCTTACAGGGACGGGCAATATGGGTGATGGTATCTCCCACTTTTACTTCTTTAGAGGTTTTGATACCGGAAATAATATATCCCACATCTCCTGTACGCAGTTCCTGGCGCTGTACCATTTCCATCTTGAGTACTCCAACTTCATCAGCATCATACTCTTTACCGGTATTGAAGAACTTCACTTTATCCCCTTTACGGATCACACCGTTCACAATCTTGAAGTAAGCAATGATACCGCGGAAAGAGTTGAATACGGAGTCAAAAATCAAAGCCTGCAACGGAGCTTCCTCGTCACCTTCGGGATGGGGAATACGCTCGACAACTGCTGCCAGAATTTCTTCTACACCCATACCTGTCTTGCCGGATGCACGGATAATCTCGCTACGTTTACAGCCTAGCAGTTCTACGATTTCATCCTCCACTTCATCAGGATTAGCACTCGCCATATCACATTTGTTGATAATCGGAATGATTTCCAAGTCATGTTCGATTGCCATGTAAAGGTTGGAGATGGTTTGTGCCTGCACACCTTGCGAAGCATCTACAATCAGCAACGCACCCTCACAGGCAGCAATGGAACGGGATACTTCATAAGAAAAGTCCACGTGTCCCGGAGTATCGATCAGATTCAGAACATATTTTTCACCGTTGTATATGTATTCCATCTGAATGGCATGGCTCTTAATGGTGATACCTCTCTCCTTTTCCAGATCCATATCATCAAGCATCTGTCCTCCGGTCACTTGTATAGTATTGGTAAATTCAAGCAAACGGTCGGCTAAAGTAGACTTACCATGGTCAATGTGGGCGATAATGCAAAAGTTTCTTATATTCTTCATCTATGTTTATCCTAAATCGATTATCTAATTGTATTCATTCTATTTTTTCGTGCGCAAAGATAATGAAAAATATGAAAACTATTCCATCGTTGCGCTGTTATGTATGGACAATAACCTAAACCACTTAACAGAAATGAGAAAGTATATTATGTTTGCATGCACTCTTTTATTGCTTGCCGGATGCTCTAAAAACGAAATCATTATTTATGGTTCAACTCCCGAAAATGAAGAATCGGGGCACGGAGAATCCTCAAATGATTCTGAGGCGCTCGTCACATTTTCCGCTTCACTCGAAAGCCGGAAAGTAACCAGGTCCATGTCTCCCATGCCCAAAGGGTTAGTCAGTCAGGTTTATGCCTTCAAAACAGCAGACAGCAATTTCAGGGACCCACTTGCCGAAGGTTTGTACAACACTTCTTCCGCAGGCTTGTTGACAGGACTGAATGGGTATAAGATGTTCCTTAGCAATGGCAAATATAATATGTATGCATTCTCCAAGAATTCATCAACTTATCCGCCTACCATTACCAATGGCGTATCCGCCCCTTTAAAGAATGGTGTAGATTATCTGTGGTGGGAAAGCCTGCAACAAGATGTAATGGCTTCACAAATTCATATGCCCATCGTGTTTCAACATGTGGCTTCTCAGGTAGTCATTGATTTGTCGGCGGGCGAAGGATTGAAACTCGACAGTCTGGTTTCGGCAACCATTCTTCCGCCAACTCCGGGTGCCAGTCTTGACCTGCGTACCGGCATCATCGAAGCCACCACCACCTACGACACCACTCCGCTCAACATGGGCAAAAACGGTCTTCTTGCACAAGTCATTGTCCTTCCAACACGCGCAACCAGCCCCATGTCAATGACATTAAAAGTGCTGGCCGACGGTGAAACTAATCCACGAACCTATACAGCCGACATTCCTATCCCCGGCAAACTAGCAGGTGGATTCTCATACGTTTTCAGTGCCATTATCGACGGAAATTCCGTATCATTTCCCAATGTAAGCATCAAGGACTGGACAGAGGTAGATGAATCCGGAAATCCCATTTACCCTATACAAAAATAAATAACTCAACCTACATCACTGAGATACAACAGCAAAGTAAAATGATGGAAGTCAGAATATCCGAGATCAGAAAAGAGTATACGAAAGGTAAGTTGACGCAATGTGTCATTAATGACAATCCTTTCAGACAATTCGAAGAATGGCTCAATGAAGCCATCGATAGTAAAGAAGACGAACCCACTGCTATGATAGTGGCAACTGTTTCGGTAGAAGGGCATCCTTCCACACGTACCGTCCTGCTAAAAGGATTGGATAATGATAAATTCATATTCTTTACGAATTATGAGAGTCGCAAAGGCCGACAATTAGCTAAAAACCCATATATCTCCCTCTCTTTTGTGTGGCACAAACTCGAGAGGCAGATACATATTGAGGGAAGAGCTGAAAAATGCTCTGACAAAGTCTCGGATACCTACTTTGCAAACAGACCCTATAAAAGTAAGATAGGTGCAAGAATATCTCCACAAAGCCGGGTGATAAATAGTCGTATGGAAATTATGCGGGCTTTCGTAAAAGAGGTTTTCAAACTGGCAGGGCACGAAATCAAACGCCCTGACAACTGGGGCGGCTTTGCCGTAACCCCTACCCGGTTCGAGTTCTGGCAGGGACGAGAAAATCGTTTGCACGACCGCATCCAATATATCCCTCAGAAAGACGGCAGTTGGAAACAGGAAAGGCTGGCTCCCTGAATATAGAACGGTATACAAAAAGAAGCGTTGATAACATCTGCATGTATCAACGCTTCTTTTTATAAGATAAATGTCAATCTCTCTCTTAAACCAACTTAACAAACAGTTCGCCTTCTACTTCCTGAGTAGAGATTTTTTCTTCTCTTAACAACCAGCCAAGGCCTAAGAACAAATCTTTGTCTACCAACTTAGTAGCTTTCTTGATTTGTTTAGCAGTTAAACCTTCAGTCTCATTCAGTGCATTCCAAATTTTTCCTGCAGTTTCACCAGCTTTTTCTTTCAACATTTTCTTTTTGTTTTTAGTTATACATGCTTCATCTAAATTCTCTCATTGAGGAGGTTCAGATTTTATTTCAACGGCAAAGATAGTTATTTTTATGTTATATAACACGTTATTATCCATTTTTTACATTATATGTCATAAAAAGAGCATTTTTCCAGTGAGTAAGACCAAAAGTAATAATCCATTCTATCGAAACAGACGGTCTATTTAACCCAGATAGATGGTCTGTTTGCCCTCAATAGACGGTCTATTTGATCCAAACAGACCGTCTATTTTCAAGATACTCAGCCCAGATGCGTGCAGCTTCCTCTACCATCTTGACACAGGGGCGTTTAGCATAATATTGTTCTGTACGTTCTTCGGGGGTCGCAACTCCTTCAGGTTTCTTCAAGCCTAATAATTCGGCACAAATGATAGAACCGTTCCGTTTTCTGAATTCAGCAGCCAGCTCCTGCACCAAAGCATAGTTGGCGCCTTTTCCTTCCCGGTCTTTAGGGTCTGTAGCACCGGTTTCTAACCCAGCAAGCAGAAACATGCCGCATGCCGCGCCACACGTCTGCCTCATCCTGCCTATGCCACCGCCGAAAGAGGCTGCCATACGGGCTGCTTGTTCCTCTGTAAATCCATACATATCGGCAAAAGCGAGCACAACGGACTGGGAACAATTAAAGCCGCTCTTAAAGTTTTCTACTGCTTTCTCTATTCTTTCTTCAAACATTGTTCCTCTCCCCTCTTTATCCTTCTATTTCCAACAACATAGGGCAATGATCGGAATGTACGGCATCATTCAGTATACGCGCCTCTTTCAGCATCGAGCGAACCGGTTCGGTCACCATACAATAATCAATACGCCACCCCTTATTCTTGGCACGTGAATTGAAGCGGTAACTCCACCAGGTATATTCCTGCAGTTCAGGATGCAATACTCGAAAAGTATCTATAAATCCCGCATCCAGAAAACGTGTCATCCACTCCCGCTCTTCCGGCAAAAAGCCACTATTAGTAGCATTACGGATAGGGTCATGAATGTCTATTGCCTCATGGCAGATATTATAATCACCGCAAAGGATAAGTTTCGGGCGCGACTTCCGCAGTTCCGTCACATACTCCTGAAACTTCTCCAGCCACACCATCTTGAATGCCTGACGTTCGTCTCCGCTGGTTCCTGACGGATGATAAACGCTGACAACAGATATATCGCCATAATCGGCACGAATGAAACGGCCTTCATTATCATATTCTTCCATACCCATGCCGTATTCCACATGATCCGGCTCCTGCTTGCTAAGAATGGCAACCCCGCTATATCCTTTTTTCTGCGCGGAGTACAGATAATGCTTATACCCCTTCAAGGCTTCTTCCGGATACTGGTCTGGTTGCAATTTTGTTTCCTGAATGCACACTACGTCAGCTTGCTCCTGCTCCAACCATTCTGGTAAACCTTTGCTGACAGCCGCACGCAGTCCGTTTACGTTGTATGTAATAATTTTCATATTATTTATTTTTTGTATTATACTCTACGACAATTCAGATATCAATAACATTATATTCAACACCGTTACAATGCCAGCAATAGCATAAAGCACGAAGCTGCTCCACTTACTGTTGACGTATTGCCCCATCACTTTGCGGGAAGATGTCAGTCCCACTTGCAGGAAGACGGTAAACGGTAACTGTATGCTCAGCACCATCTGCGAAATCAGCAACCCTTTAAAAGGATCTCCAATAAAGAATATCAGCAACAATGCGATACCCAATGAAAGCAACACACCCACCTGCGAGTGACTATCCTTAATATGATAAGACTCTCCGAAAATACCGGCGAAGATAGAACCTGCCGCCATACCGCTGGTTATAGTGGAAGATATACCAGCCATCAGCAATGCCAAAGCAAACACTACAGCCGCACTACTTCCAAGCAAGGGTTCCAGCAACGATTTTGCCTGTTGCAGTTCTTCAACCTGAATACCGCTCTTAAAGAAAGTAGCAGCAGCCAGCAATATCATGGCACTATTGATAGCCCAACCCACAATCATAGAAAAGAGCGTATCAAACAATTCGTACTTCAGGACTTTCCGTATAGAAGAATCATCCTGTTTATTATATTCGTGACTCTGAATCACCTCCGAATGCAGAAACAGGTTATGAGGCATTACAACCGCTCCCAGCACACTCATAATTATCAGCATGCTTCCTTTCGGAAAAGCAGGTGTCACCCATCCTTCCACAGCCAACGGCCAGTCAATCTTCACCAGAAACAACTCATAAATAAAGGAAAGTCCGATGACAGAAACAAACGCAATAATGGAGCGTTCAATCTTCTTATATGAGTTTGTAAAGAGCATAATCACAACAAAAGCAGTCGTTAATATCGCTCCCCAGATTATCGGAATGTCAAAAAGCATCTCCAATGCAATGGCCCCTCCCAAAATCTCGGCAAGCGAAGTCGAAATGGATGCCAGTACCGCAGTACCCAAAATGGGACGAGACACCCACTTAGGAGTATACTTTGTGGACGCTTCCGACAAGCACAAACCGGTCACAATACCCAAGTGAGCCACATTATGTTGCAATACAATCAACATAATCGTTGACAAAGTCACCACCCACAGCAGGGAATAGCCAAATTCCGAACCTGCCGCAAAGTTAGAAGCCCAGTTTCCCGGATCAATAAAACCAACTGTCACCAGCAGTCCCGGTCCGATATATTTAAACACGTCCAGACCACCCAGATACCGCTTATGGTCTTTACGTTTCAAGTCTTTCAGAATATTTTTCATTGTTCGTTCTTTTAATGGCGTAAAATTACGAAATAATAACAAGCGATACATACTTTCAGTTCAAAAAAGAAGCCCCCGGCATTTTGAAATACCGAGGGCAAACCTATGTTTTCTAAAAGTACGGGGATTTAGTTAGAATCCCATTTCATGCAGTGCCCGACATAACTGATCCGGACAAGAAGTAGAACGTCTTCCACAACGGATACCTTCCAGGCGAGAGATCACATCACCTACCGGCATTCCCTTCACCAACCGGGAAACACCTTGTAAATTACCGTTACAACCTCCCCAAAATGCAATATCCGTTATTATATTGTTTTCTATTTCCAATTCGATGTGAGAACTACACGTACCTTGAGTCTTATAAGTATACTTCATTACCCTTCACTCTCCTCCGGCTTCATGTTGGTATAAACCGTTTGTACATCATCAAATTCTTCGAGGCGTTCTATCATCTTATCGAGAGTCTCACGTTGCTCGGGAGTCACCTCCTTCGTATCGTTCGGAATATAGGTAAACTCACCACCGACATCCTCGAAGCCACACTCTTCCAGATGTTTCTGGATAGCTGCATAGCTCTTCGGATCACCATAAATAGTGATTGTACCTTCTTCTTCATCCTCTTCAAACTCATCATCTACATCGTAGTCAATCAGGTCGAGGATAAGCTCTTCCATATCTATGCCATCCTTCTTCTTGAAAGTAAACATGCATTTATGGTCGAACAAGAAAGCTAATGAGCCCATAGTGCCCAGGTTTCCGCCAAACTTATTGAATACGGAACGAACATCGGCAACTGTACGAGTGGTGTTATCTGTCAACGTATCTACAAATACAGCAATACCATGGGGACCGTATCCTTCATAAGTCATTCCTTTGTAGTCGCTCTGGTCCTTACCCATCGCGTTCTTGATAGCGCGGTCAATGTTATCCTTCGGCATGTTCTCACGCTTGCAGGTAGCAATCACCGAACGTAAAGTCGGGTTATTTTCCGGCTCCGGGCCACCAGCCTTCACAGCAATAGCAATTTGTTTACCCAGTCTTGTAAAGGTCTTTGCCATATGACCCCATCTTTTCAATTTGGCAGCTTTTCTATATTCAAATGCTCTTCCCATTGGTTTTATATTTTAATTATTTAACTATTAATTAGCGTAGCTTTGCATCCAGTTTATCTCCCAGATTCTTCACGAGTTTCGACATGATCTTATCAATCATTTTATCGTTCAACGTCTGTGTCTCATCTTGCAACAAGAAGCTCACAGCATACGATTTCTTACCTGCTTCCAGGTTTTTGCCTTCATAAACGTCGAAGAGAGAAACTTCTTTCAGCAATTTCTTCTCAGTCTCGTAAGCAATCTTCTCGATTTCGGCGAATTGCACCTTCTTGTCAATCAGCAAGGCAAGGTCGCGCTTCACAGCCGGGAACTTAGAAATTTCCGTATAGCTGATCTTCACGGAGCGAATAGCTTTCATCAGCTCCTTCCAATTCAGGTCAGCATAATATACCTCATTGTCAATATCGAAAGCTTTCAGAATCTTCTTCGTTACAATACCGAATGTTGCAAGGCGCTTTCCACCTTTAGTTTGTACAGATAAGGCAGTGGCATAAATATCATCCGCCAGATTACCTACCACCAGATTCCTCATATCCAATCCCAGACGAAGGAAAATATTCTCTACGTAGGCTTTCAATTCATATACAGAACTTTCTTCATCAGAGTGCGCCCACGAATTGGATACCTTCTTGCCTGTTACCCACAAGCCGAGATGATAATTCTCTGTATAAGCAGCCAATGACTTTTCCGGATTCTTCTTTTCTTCATTAAAATAGTAGCAATTTCCGAATTCGAAGAACTTCAGGTCGGCGTTCTTGCGATTGGCATTATGAGAAATGCTTTCCAGACCACCGAACAGTAAAGTCTGACGCATAGCGTTCAGATCCGTACTCAACGGGTTCAACAACATCACCAAATTCTGGGAAGGATAGGTTTCCATTCCATCATAATAAGCGGCACGAGTCAATGAATTGTTCAGAATTTCATTGAATCCACAACCCACCAACTGCTCAGCTACAAGGTTCTGCAACTTATTAGACTTATCATGTTCTCCTTTCGTCGTCAAACTTGACTTCAACGTAGACGGAATCTCCACATTATTATATCCGTAAATTCGGAGAATATCTTCAATGACATCGCAATCGCGCTGCACATCTACACGATAAGGTGGCACTGCCAGTGTCAATCCTTCCGCCGTCTCATTGGTTATTTTCATTTCCAGACTGGAAACAATGCTCTTGATTGTTTCTACCGGAATCACTTTACCTACCAATGAATTTACTTTTTCATAAGCCAGTTCTACAATGAAGTCCTGAGCAGGAGCTGCACATACATCCTTAATATCAGAAGATATAGTACCGCCAGCCAACTCTTTCACCATCATAGCAGCCAGTTTCAGGCAATAAATAGTGATATTGGGATCAATACCTCTTTCGAATCGGAAAGAAGCATCTGTATTCAGTCCATGACGACGGGCAGTCTTACGTACCCATGTCGGGTGGAAATAAGCGCTTTCCAAGAAGACATCTTTAGTAGTTTCCGTAGAACCAGAATCCAGACCACCGAATACACCGGCAATACACATCGGTTTTTCCTTATCACAAATCATCAGGTCGCGGTCGGACAATTTACGTTCCACACCATCCAGCGTAACGAACGGAGTCCCTTCGGGCATCGTCTTCACGATGACTTCACCACCTTTTATTTTATCTGCATCAAAGCAGTGCAGCGGTTGGCCGAATGCATGAACAATATAGTTCGTGATGTCTACCACATTATTAATAGGACGCAATCCGATGATACGAAGCTTGTTCTGCAACCACTCCGGGCTTTCTTTCACTGTTACTCCCTTCACCGTTACGCCGGCATAGCGAGGACATGCTTCGCTATTTTCCACTGTAACCTTGATATCCAGATCATGGTTTTCGACTGCGAAAGCATCCACTAACGGTTTCTTCAAAGAAGTCGGTTTATTATTCTGCACCAGATAAGCATACAAATCACGAGCCACGCCATAGTGCGAACAAGCGTCAGCACGATTCGGAGTGATATCCACTTCCAGCACGTAGTCGCTCTTGATGTTATAATAATCCTTGGCAAGAGTACCCGGAACTGCCTCCGCCGGCAATACGATGATACCTGCATGGTCCGTACCAATACCGATTTCGTCTTCAGCACAAATCATGCCGATAGACTCCACGCCGCGGAGCTTAGACTTTTTAATCGTAAAACATTCATCCCCGTCATAGAGTTTCGCACCCAATGTGGCAACTACCACTTTCTGACCGGCAGCCACATTCGGTGCACCGCATACAATCTGTACAGGCTCACCCTGTCCCAGGTTTACAGTAGTCACGTGCATGTGGTCTGAATTCGGATGAGGAACGCATGTCAGCACTTCACCAATTACGAGACCTTCCAGTCCGCCTTTAATTGTTTGCACTTCTTCTACACTACCTGTTTCCAAGCCAATAGAAGTTAGTGCAGCCGCAACTTCTTCCGGTGTCAAATCGAAATCGACATACTCTTTCAACCAATTATAAGAGATATTCATATCATTAATTTTTTATTGTTTCCAAAAGTGACCCGCAAAATTACAAAGTTTTTTTGGATGACAGGGAATTATCTGATAAGAAAATAATGAAAACAGCCGAAACTACTTGATAAAAAGTAATTCCGGCTATTATACTTAAAATGCTTATGTAAATTTGCTACTAAATTCAGAATGGTAACGGCCCATCCGTCCCCACTCCACCAAACGGATTATCTGTTTGAGGTGCAAAATCAGCCGGTGGCGGCACACTGCCATCACTTTCCATATTCATTTTTGAGACTAACAGGCCTCCACCACCATCCACCGGTTGCGGAATCACCATATCATCTTCCGGGTTCTGGAAACGGGTAAACTGTCCGATAAAGCGCAGACGCACATCGCCTACCGCACCATTACGATGCTTGGCAATAATAATCTCCGCCATACCACGCAAATCGGTGCCATCTTGCGAAGTATAAATCTTATAATATTCCGGACGGTGAATGAAACATACCATATCGGCATCCTGCTCAATGGCTCCCGACTCACGCAAGTCGCTCAACTGCGGACGTTTTCCCTCTTCACCTTCACGATTTTCCACACCACGATTCAACTGCGACAAGGCTATAATAGGAATGTTCAACTCCTTGGCCAACCCCTTCAACGAACGCGAAATGGTACTTACCTCTTCCTGACGACTACCAAACGACATACCGCTCGCATTCATCAACTGAAGGTAGTCAATAATAATAATTCTTACCCCATGCTCGCGCACCAGACGACGTGCCTTTGTACGAAGTTCAAACACAGACAAAGAAGGCGTATCATCTACATACAACGGAGCATCCAGGAGGTCACGCAGTTTATAATCCAATTGTTGCCACTCATAATCTGCCAACTGTCCACTCTTTATTTTCTCACTCGGAATTTCGCACGCATTGGAAATCAAACGGTTCACCAACTGCACGTTGCTCATTTCAAGTGAAAACACGGCTACCGGGTTGCGATAGTTTACCGCAATATTCTTTGCCATAGAAAGCACGAACGCCGTTTTACCCATGGCCGGACGGGCAGCTATAATGATAAGGTCAGACCTTTGCCAACCGGAAGTCATTTTATCGAGCTTGGTAAAACCACTCTCCAAACCACTTAAACCGTCGGTACGTGCAGCTGCAGTCTGAATCAATTGATAAGCCTCAGCAATAACAGGATTAATCTGTGTATAATCCTTCTTCATGTTCTGCTGAGAAATCTCAAACAGTCTTCCCTCAGCTTCCTGCATCAAATCATCTACGTCCAGAGTTTCGTCAAAGGCTTTACTCTGTACATTACTGGTAAAGGTAATCAGTTCACGAGCCAACGCTTTCTGGGCAATGATACGGGCATGATATTCAATATGCGCCGAAGAAGCTACTTTACTGCTTAACTGGGTGATGTAGAAAGGGCCACCCACCTCTTCCAGATCGCCGCGTTTGGCAAGCTGTTCTTTCACGGTAAGAATATCTACCGGTTTCTGATTCACAGCCAGGTCGGTGATAGCGGAATAAATCAACTGGTGCCGGTGTTCGTAAAAAGACTCCGGACGTAGAATTTCGCTTACCAGTGAATAAGCGTCTTTCTCTATCATCAATGCTCCCAATACAGCTTCTTCCAATTCAGGTGCTTGCGGTTGGATGCGCCCGTAATCGGTTACGGGCTGCACTTTGTTTTTGGAATTGCTCCGGGGAGTTCTTTTCTGTTCTGCCATTTTTAGAATACTATGAATTATAAATTACCTACAGCCTTTTCTACTGATATTTTTCAGAAAAGGGGATGGCAAAGATAATGCATATAAATCAAAACTTCCCCAATTCTGCCAAACAAAAAAAGAGCTATTCCCGAAAAAACGGGAATAGCTCTTTACATCACATCAACCTATATTTTAGATCGTCATTGCTTGTCCGCCAATCACACCTGCAACGGCACTGGCTATGGCAATTATCACTTTTAATATTACATTCCAACTCGTTTTCTTCATAGCAATTTCTTTCATTTTAATTCTTAATATTCAATTTATCCAATTATCCAAGAGGATTATCCTCCAGTCCATCGTCGCCCGAGTCACCACCCGAGCCGCTGCCTGAACCACCTCCCGAAGGAACATTCGATAAACCTTTCAGATAATCATCCAAACTTACCAAATCCAGTTTTTCACCGGCACGGGTAGCTGTCTTGGTTATTTTCAGTTCCTTATTAGCCTGAAAACAGATACGGACACTATCCACACTCTTGGCAGTCACATCCTCAGCCTTCTCTTCCCCTTTCGACTTGGCAGCCAACATAAAAACTCCCAATCCTGCAATATTCACTGTTTTGCCTTCCAGCAACTGCTCCTTCAGCTTTTCCACGAAGTTCTGCATTGTACTCCGGATATCACCGATAGAAAGTGAAGAACGATCCTGCATCTTCTGAGCTATGAAGTTCAGGTCCACACTCTGCCCTAACGTTACTAACTGCGGGAAAAACTTTTTGGGAGAATTCTCAACCCGAGGGTCCGACGGTCTCTCTACCGTCCTAAAAATTGCACTCATACTTTTTCATTTAGAGATTTAAATTCTGTTTTTTAATTCACTTTGTTGATCAACGATGATGCAAAGGTGAGGATTAAATCCCTAATAAAAGCAGGAAAATGAGTGAAGAGAGTGGTTTTTCTGAGAAAAGTTGTAAGTAGTTATAAATGAATATTATACCTAAGCGTTATGAATTACTTTTTCAAACACGCTTTTATTTGCTCCACGATGTATGCTACGTCTTCGTCCGTCACCCAAGGACCGGCAGGAATACATAAACCCATATTGAATAAACGCTCTGAAACACCATTCACATAGCGAGGATTATTCGCATAGACAGGCTGAAGGTGCATAGGTTTCCACAAAGGACGAGTCTCAATACCTTTGGCATCAAGTTGTACACGAACTTCGTCATAATTAGTACCTGTCTTCTCAGGATCAATCAGAATCGTAGACAACCAATAATTGGCATTGAAACGATCGTCAGGATTAGATTTCAGTGTAATGCCTTCCACACCTTCAAAAGCCTTTGCATAAAGATTATGTACATGGCGGTGATGGGCAATATGATCTTCCAGCACAGTCATCTGACCACGACCGATGCCCGCACAAATATTACTCATGCGATAGTTGTAACCGATCTTTTCATGCTGGTAATGAGGGAAAGGTTCACGGGCCTGAGTAGCATAAAACATGGTCTGCTTCTTTGCCGCTTCATCAGGAACGATTAACGCACCACCACCCGAAGTAGTGATCATCTTATTTCCATTGAAAGATAACACACCAAAAGTACCGAACGTACCACACTTTTGTCCCTTGAACTCAGAACCTAAAGCTTCGGCAGCATCTTCCAACACAGGAATATCATATTTCGATGCAATAGCACAAATCTCATCAATTCTAGCAGGCATACCATAAAGATGAACCGGAAGAATAGCTTTGGGCTTTTTACCTGTTTTCGTAATTCGGTCTTTGATAGCTTCTTCCAGTAAAGCAGGATCCATATTCCAAGTGCCTTCTTCACTATCGATAAATACAGGAGTTGCCCCCTGATAAGCAACAGGATTAGCTGAAGCACAGAAAGTGAATGACTGGCAGATCACTTCATCACCTGTACCGACGCCCAACTGAATTAAACCTAAATGGATAGCTGCCGTACCTGCCGATAAAGCAACGACTTCCTTATTCTGTCCCACAAAATGTTTCAGGTCGTCTTCGAATGCATTGACGTTGGGTCCCAAAGGTACTACCCAGTTCGTATCAAAGGCTTCGCGTATGAAATCTTGCTCCTTGCCACTCATATGAGCGAGGCAAAGATAAATTCTCTTGTCCATGAAATTATATGATTAAAAGAAAACTATAATAAGTTCTTTATGATTTTACATCTATTCCCTACAGCCAGAACATTATCCGGAATATCTTTTGTGACGACAGAACCGGCACCGATCACACTCCATTTCCCTACTTTTACACCCGGAATAATGGTAGTACCTGCACCAATCCAACTACCCTCCCCTATCTGTACATTGCCACAAAGGGTACAATGAGGAGAGATATGTACATAATCCTCAATTATGCACTCATGATCCACAGAAGCCCCAGTATTGATAATACAATGCCTACCGATACAGACACCGGATTGTATGATGGCTCCCTGCATCACGACCGTCCCTTCTTTTATTGCAGCTTCTTCCGATATAATGGCTGAAGGATGAAAAGCATTACCAAAGGTAGTATGCAGAATTTCAGCTATCTTCCTGCGAATACCATTATTACCAATACTGATTATCAACGGTCCGCGGACTTCCGACGAACGTAAAACGGGATAATTAAGAAGACTATGAACCGCTTCATTATCATCAAACAATGCTTCAACTGCCTCATTATTCGCACGCAATATATCAATGATCACTTTAGCATGACCACTGGCACCATATAAATACATTAGCTAATATTTCAATTATTTCCGCTAAAAGGCTCCATTGTTACTGAAGTATCAGAACTGATACCTTCACGTACAAAGACTTTCTTTATTGTAAGGAAAATTATTTTTAAATCCAGTAAGAAAGAACAGTGATCCACATACCATACGTCCAGTTCAAACTTCTTTGTCCAAGAGATAGCATTACGTCCATTCACCTGAGCCCATCCCGTAATACCCGGACGAACATTGTGTCGGCGTGCCTGCTCCTTTGTGTAAAGAGGAAGATATTGAGGAAGTAAGGGACGGGGACCAATCAGGGCCATATCACCTTTCAGCACATTAATTAATTGAGGTAATTCATCAACAGAAGTAGAACGGATGAACTTTCCTATTCTTGTTAAACGTTTCTCATCCGGCATCAGGTTGCCATCTTCATCATGTTCGTCAGTCATTGTTTTGAATTTGATGACTTTGAAAATCTTACTGTTCTTTCCGGGGCGTTCCTGGGTAAAGAACGTACCCGCACCTTTATTGGCAAAATACAACCAGATTGCCATAAAAAGTAATACAGGCCAAATTATCAATAAAACCATCAACACAATTATAAAGCCAATTGCTCTTTTAAATCCCTTTTCATACATAGACAACTAACTTATAGATGTTTTTCAATAACCACACAAAAATATAAGTTAATAAGGTTATTTTAATATCACTTTGCTGCTCTCCTCCAAATAAGCATTAATCACTATCTGTCTATCGAATTTCTCCTCTACTTTCCTTCTAGCTGCAAGTCCCATTTGTTTTTTTTCTTCATAAGATAAATTAATAAACCTCTCTACTTTTTCTACCAAGTCTTGACTGTCCTGTTGTTTCACAATAAAGCCATTAATACCATTATCCACTATTTCACGACATCCTGCTCTGTCGGTAGTAACAATTGCCCTACCAGCTGCACAACTCTCTAAAAGTACATTGCTCATGCCTTCAGGATAAAAAGTAGGATGAACAGTACAATGTACATTGCCTATAAATGGACGAACATCCGACTGTTGACCATGATAGATAATAACACCTTTTTTGTGTAATTCAAAAAGACATTGCTGATAGTCCTCTTCACAACTACCAAGTACATGGAACTCCGTACTTGGATATTTTTGCTTGATAATCTTAGCTACAGCCAGATACTCCTCAATACCTTTCTCTCTTCTGATTCTACTGATGAAAATAAAACGAATTGGTTCTGTTTTTAATGGATACTCTTTCAATGCATGATAAGAAAGATTCACGCCCGAACCTGGGATCAACCGTGTTGCTCCCTTCACCATGCCATGATTAAGACAGAACTGACGGTTCTCATTATTTTGAAAAAAGACCAAACTCGTTTTACACAAGCCCAACTTATACAGCAGAATGATGAACTTCTGCATCAATCCCGGATATTCCACAGCTGTCCCTAACCCTGTGATATTTGCCAACTGAGGTATTCCACAAAGAGCACAAACCATGCCTCCATATAAATTCGGTTTGATAGTATAGGAAAGTACTACATCCGGCTTAATTCCTTTCATCAACTTCTTGTAATTCAATACCAGTCTTAGGTCAGCAATCGGATTAGTCCCCCGCCGATTGAACTTCGTATCAATAATTTTACATCCAATCTGTTTAAAGTAATCAACTTTCTGTTTATCTTTACCCACAGGACATGAAATATACACTTCATACCCATTACTTCTATAGGCCTGAAATACCTCCTTACGGAAACTATACAAGCCACAGAAACTATTTGAGAGAACCAAAATTCTTTTCTTCATATTGAATTTTCAACTATTTTATCTCTTTGATAATTTTACTCAAACAGATTTCTGTAGCCTTTCCATATTCTGAAACGTATTTATCTCTAAACATTTTCAACTTCGTCTCATATTCTCTTGGCGAAGCTTCTTTGATATAATTGAGTAATTCTTCCTCATTCATAAAACCGCCGGAAAGTTCTTCTCGAATATCGAAATATAATCCTCTAACTTTAACGTATTGCTCATAATCATAAGCAAAACAAAACATAGGTTTCTCTAAAACAGCATATTCAAAGAATATCCCAGAATAATCCGAGATTAATACGTCAGATGCTATCATTAACTCCATATTATCCGGATAATGGCTTACGTCAAATACAGCACTACATGATGGATCTATTTTGGTTTCATTCGCAACTACGGGATGCGCCCTAAAGAAGACAATATAATTCGGACCAAGTATTGATTCCCACCTTTTGAAATTAACAGGGCACCTCATCGCACCAAAAGATATGTCCCTATATGTTGGAGCATATAATATAACTTTTTTACCATCAGCTATACCTAATTTCTTTCTAATCCGTTTTCTCTCTTCATTAGAACAATTACATAGAATATCATTTTTAGGATACCCCGAAACGATTACTTGGCTTTCATTCAAGCCAAACATTGACAATTGCATCTGTTTTTCTATTTCGCTTTGTGCACAACTACAATCATACTTAAACCTACAAGGCAAACTAAACGAGCCACTTTCTATATCATCATACCCCATCAATTTAGGCAGTGTGGTATGAGTTGTATGGAGATAAAATGTTTTTTTTCCTCTAAAATTTAATCCTCTTTCTATTGCTACGTTAGTAACCCAACAGCGAGCTTTTAATGCTGTAAGATAGTAATTTAGTGAGTCAATTTTTATTTTAGGTGTATCTATGTGAATGCTTTCAGGTTTTATAAAAGCCCATACAAGTGTATAATTTTTATATCTTTCATCTTTCAGCATTGCTTCATATATACATTTAGGGCTATCATTAAAATGTCTGCCACCATAGGAAACAAAAAGAATTAAGTGGTCATCTGTTTTTATAAAAAACCTAATTGCATTAACTACCGTAGACATAACATAATAGTATGTTTTATATATAATAGGATTATTCTTTACTATCGATACTAAACTCATATATTTCACAATTTAAATACACTATTTTTCAACTAAGTTCCTGTACCTGAGTTATCATCAGTTTCTCATTATTTAATATCTTGCAGTGATAATTACTATTGCAATCACAAAATCTTTGATTTCTCAACAGAACTTTTCACCAAGCGTTATAAATAGATAATACTTCTTGTTTTAGCTCTAGTTTTCGTAACAAATTCCAGAGTCATCAACCAATTAGTTTGTACGCATAATTTCATGTTCCACTAATTATTATGTCCAATTGAAACTAATGGCAGAAATGTCCTTCAGCCTTCTGGAGATCGCCCACAACCTCATTTTTTTATTAAATTCAGTACAGAGTCGTAATCGTTAGACACCCTTTTAATCACACTAATATCTAGTCTTAAAAACAAACTTTCTACATAAATTAAAATAATACTAATTGACCATCACCTCTTTCTAACCATTTTTATAGCACTTTCAAAAAATAATCTACGTCTTTCTGAAAGAGCCTGCGGAGCATACATCTTAGCCCTTTCATAATTTCTAACAGATTCCTCTTTCATCCTTTTAATATCTATCTTTAATAAAATATTTATCAAGTCTTCCACTTCATTTCCATTATATCGAAAGAGGTATTCATTATTAATAAGTTCTGGAATTCCACCAACATCAGAACAAACACAAGTCGTAGCTTTTGTCATAGCTTCCAATATTGTTCTCGGTAAGCCCTCTGACCTGCTAGGATGAATATATATATCAATTGTCTCAAACCACTTTAATACATTGTCATGACTATATTCACCAAGAAAAACAATCATATCAGCTACTCCTAACTCTTCTGAAAAATTTCGAAGATATTGTAGGTTTCCTGTACCAACAAGATGATAGCGATAATTCACAATCCCCCTTTTCTTTAATTGTGCAAGTGCACGTATGACTGTATCTTGACCTTTAATTCTAGTCGAAACAGATCCTACTGATCCTAATATTATTGGAACAGTCTTTTTTAATATTCTCTCTATCCTTTTATCAACAATAGCGTCGTTTAATTCTAAGAACTCAATATCGGAACACCCTAAAGACTCTCCATTACAAGGATATCTACTTTGAAGATAATCCTGTGTCACATAACAAGCATAATTAGCATTTCTAATCATATGATGAGTAAACCATGAAAGAGGATATGCTGAAAGTTTGAAAAAGAAATTTGAATGATTTTTCATATTCTTATATATATCCTCATTAACTATGGCCATATATGGTATTTTGCATTTTTGGCAAATTATGCCAGCTATCGAAGAGGCTATGCCACTTCGCAGATAACAAAAGTCTGCATTTTTTACCGCCAATTTTATTTGTTTGTAAATCCGATATAAATTTCTTAATTTTCTAAACTCCGGTATTTGAATATATTTAATACGAGAGTGTGATATTTTCTTATAATTCTGGATTATACGTTCATCTATAATTTCTTTGATGCCACAATAGACAGTAAATGTATCATTATCAGAGATACCACTTAAATAACGTACAAAAAAATGTTCAGATTTAGAATGGTAATAATCACCATTACAACGATCAATTTCTTGATCTTGTATATAAATAATATTCATATTTTAAATATAACTTTAAAAAGTTACATATAGATAAAGTATTAAAGCTATTTTTTTAAAGACTCACACTGCTATTTGACGATATAATACATAAAAACGAAATTAGGCTTTCTTTATTCTATATATCTTACATGATTTCAAAAAAGAAAAAAGCCAGATTAAATAAGAAACAATTACTATATGTTCAAATCCATACATCAAATACAACAAAACAAATACAATTCCTGATATATACATCACTTTACTCGTAGAGCGTTCAGACTTTCTAATGATAAAAAGAATAAATATTAGTGCGAAGAAGTGTCCTATAATTCCTAAACTAGATACCCAATCACCAAAAATATTAACTTGATAATTAAAAGGTAACCAATTGCTTTCTGAGCCAGATCCTGAGCACACATATGCTGTAAAATATTTCGTATACATACCAGGCTTTGAAGGCCACAATGATCTTGGAACAAAGAAAAATAAATCATATAAAAGAGACTGTCCTCTATAATCTAACATTTTATTATCATAAAACAAATCATATATAGCAACCTTCTCAACATTCAATCTACTAAAATACAGTGTATATGTGCTAAATGCATCATCGCCAGTATTTTTAACAAAGCTTGAATAGAACACAAAATACCCGACAATGACCAACATGAAAACAATGAATTTATTCCTTAATTCATTAAAACACATATAGTTTTTTTTTACAAAATCAACAACAAGAATACCTAATAAGACGAATACCAAAATTGTTCGCTTCTGACTCACCCATGTAATTAAGAAAATACAGAAATATATATCAATACATTTCAGAAATCTTGTATTTCTTCTCATGTAATATTTGAGTAATATAAATGCAAATGAAATATATAAAGTTATAACAACTATTTTATTATGATACAAAGCTTCAATACTTACCATATCACTATCCACAATATAAAAATAAGAATACGTAAAGTAAACACTAGAATCAGGTGCGAATGCAACAACTGCAATAATAGGTAAATACATCATCATTGTCAATAAAAAACTGACAATAGGTTTACTTTTCACTCCTCTCATAATCCTTGAAGTATTTTGGCTCACCTTTGAATATGTATTAGCCACTCTATATAGAATACAACATGTAATTATGGTAATAACATCATAACATAAAGCAACTGCTTCATCAGTCAATGCTTCATAAAAAATAAGACTAATATCTTTAGCAGAATCCAGTCCATAATAGTACTGTAAAGCAAGAGGAAAACAATGCATTAAATAATATACAATTATGCAAATATGCAATGCACTATACTGGTTCTTAGCCAATCTACTCACAGATTTAATGGCTACATAAGTGGATATAAGAAATGTAATTATATCTAAAAGAATTATCATTCTATCTCAAAATCAAATACATCTATATCATTCTTAAAAAGCTTTCAATCTAATATTCTGTAAAAAAGAAACCCACTCACCAATAATATTATACATACTATAATGAACCGAAGATTCGGCAGCTCTCTTTGCTAGCTGTTCTTTATAATCAGGGTGAGTGATTAGATAAAGTATGGCATCAGTGAGAGCATTCTTATCACCTACGGGGACAAGAAGTCCATTTATTCCGTTTTCAATAAGCATACAAGGTCCACCAGCAGGACAATTTGTGGATATAACAGGAAAACCCATAGCCATTGCCTCCATCAACGCATTGGATAAACCTTCAAAATCAGATGTCATAACATATATATCTGCATCCTTTATTTTTTCATGCACATTATTAGAAAAACCTTCAAATACAACCCTATCTGAAATATTTAATCTAGCCGCACAACTTTTGAGCTCAGGCTCCAACATACCTTGCCCATAAATATGCAATGTATAATCCTCATTATATTTACAAACGTCAGCAAAAGCCGTAAGCAAAAGAGGATAATTTTTTTGAGGCCTCAAACGTCCAACAGCAACAATCCGCTTCTTACATACGCCAGTACGTTTCGGTAATCCTTCCTTGAGGGGATTTGCTATCACCATACTCCTAGCTTGAATTCTTTTACTATAGAATGCGCGTGCACCAGGAGTTTGAAATGCAAAGGCATCACCACGTTGATAAAGTAACATACGTAGTAACCTAGTTCTCCAACTAAGATGATCTTGTTTCGGAGCATTTCTCTCTGATAATACTATACGAGTTCGCAATGAAGAGCTATTTGTCGCTGCTGCAACAAGATTAGGATATATACCCACAGCTACACAGATATCTATATTAGCACCAATTAAAAATTCACGAAGTGCTTTTACATTTTTGAAAAAATTCATATCAGTGTGAAGAATAATACGACACACGTTTTTAGCCACTTCAAATTCACCTTCCTTTCGGGGCCCCGTCAATAAATATACTTCATATCCTCTATCCGCAAGTCCCCTACAAAACACTACAGCAAAACGCTCGGAACCGCCACCATATATACTCGGTATATATACAGCAATTTTTAGTTTTTCCATTATCAATCGAAATGAGTTAAAATATTTCAGCAATTATAAGCACTCATGACACTTACATATCTTAATTATCAAATTTTACCTTCTAATCATTGACAGATTTATCCAAGTTCCGGCTCTTTCTTCCCATTTTTTATTAAGGGGCTTCATCCCACCCCAATCATAAAATGTAAATTCACCAAAATAAACGTTCTCCTTAATTAGAAAAAAGTCTACTCTAATAAATGGAAATCCTTTTGACAATTGAGATGCTAATTTCTTCATTTCACCAAAATGTGATGGCATAGCATATTCTGGAGTCTTTCTAGGAAAACCGTGATCTATATCCAGAGGCTTGAAATCCATATCATAAAAATTTTCATATATTTCTTTTCCCTTATTCGTTATATACATAACTTTGGGTACACCATTAAAACACCAAAATTTATAGTCGCGAAGTTCTGTTCCTGTTCCATCATCCAAATATTGTTCTGCAAGAATTTGATGAGGTATATTCTTATAGGGCCATTCTCTGAGTTGATAGAACCAATTCCTTTTTAATACTTTATTAAAAAACGTCCTTTTACCTTGATAGTCAAATTTAGACTTATCCAAACAAATGACTGCACCACTGCTATCATGGTTTGTTTTAAGAACAAATTGCTGCGGAAGTTTTGAAAATTCAATTTCATCAAATGACTTCCAAACACCGTAACAGGGCACTACATATTTTTCACCAATAGTTTTCTTAACATACTGTTTTACAGCAAACTTATCAGCCAACACTGTATAGATATGATTCTGATTATAAAGCTTTAGCCAATTGAGCTTCTCATTAAAACCCTTGGGATTATTAAGATTGAGTTTACATCCAAATCTTGCTCTATAGACTATTTTAAGATAAAGCATATCAGGAAAAAAATTCTTAAATACAAATGCAATCCACAGCAAAAAGTGTGAAGGATGCTGAATACAATACTTTACTGATTTCATAAAAAACACGTTAATATTACATTAATTCTTTCTTTTTTGTTTGGAAAATATACAATCTATAGATGAGTTCAACAAGGTAGGAAATAATAGCCAAAAATATAAAACTATATAAACTATGTATATATCCCGTAAGCCAAATAACAAACAATAATACAAGATATACTACCGTAGTGAAAGAAATAGAGTAAAACATAAATTTATTATACCCGAAACCAATAAAGAAGTTATTTGCTATTACTACACTTGGACAAAGAAATATTGGTACTATAGAGAAAAGACGGATAGGTAAAATGTCTACTTCTTGATGAAGGAAGAATTGAACAATGGGCTCCATAAATATATTCATCAATACAACCATACCAACACTTATCAGAAAAACGAACACTAACACTTGTTGCAATTTTTTAATATTGCGACTTTGAGCAAACCTTGGTAACAATACTGTCGTAATAATGCCAGAAGGCTTACTAGCCAACCCCATTAGCTTAAACCCTAAGTCATAAATTACAACATTCCCCATACCCATATGCACACCTACAAGCATATAATTAAATTTATCTTTTATGGTACAAACCAAATCTGTAGCAAGTATAGGTGAACATTCTCTAAAATAACCCAGTTGTGTCTTGATACTTGGCACATAAAATCTAATTTTGTGTCTTTTGAAGATTATATATAGAGCAATAATGCCAGCCATAGCAAAACCTATTGCATACATAGCAGGTACAATCAAATAGTCAGACTCTTCCTTTACAAATAAAAAAATAAGTAAAATGAACACTAACTTTATAATGATATTAAGCAGTGACACTATCTTCATTTTTTCAATTCCTTGGAAATAGAACTGTGGAAATAACAATTCATTAGTAGTCATCAAATAAGAAAGCAAGAATAATGCTAAATGCTTTCGATAAGCAGGAACAAAACATACAATCAATATATAAATAAAAAAGCATCCTATCCAAAGTATAAAACGCGTAGTGAAAACAGAACTAATAATTTCAGATAGTTTTAATTTATCATCACGATAAATAGATACGTTTTTAGCACAAATACTATTTGATCCAAATTCTATCACCAATGTTGCATAGCTCACTAATACTTGCGCAGAAATCACAGCACCATATAAATCCATACCCAACACGTCAACAAGATAAGGATAAGTAATAAGTGGGGCCAAGAGTCCAAAAACTTGAACTAAACCAACAAATATCAAATTATCAATTATGATTTTATAACGATAGTAATAGCCAGTGATTATAGACATTGAAGATATTTATCACAATTTGTCATTCCGTCCTTATTTCAGCTATACATTTACAAAAAACATCAGAATTAGTACTATAAAACATAATTTTTCAACGCTTCCACCAAATAATGATTATCTTTTCGGTTACGTACGGCCAACCGTATATAGCTTCTGCCGCAAAAAGCGGCTTTGCTGGAGCAGTCTTTAATTAATATATTAAAGTCAGCAAAAAGACGAATGGCCAATTCACGTGAAGTGAATTTGTCTGTAATCAATTCACACATAAAATAATTTGCCTGTGACGGGATAACACGCAAGAAGGGAATTTGCTTCAACTCTTCCATAAAAAGGACGCGTTCCCTACGGAAATCCTCACATCCTTTGAGATAATCCTTATGATATTTTTCATAAATCTGCATATAGAATTCGCCAAAGGAGTTGATATTCCAAATGGCAACCTCTTTCTTAAGTTTTGCAATGAGCTCTGTATCACCACTGGCAAGGATACCAAGACGAATCCCTGGAACGCCATAAGACTTTGAAATACTCTTCACAACACGAAGGTGTGAATTGCTTCCAAGGATATCATTATGAAGAAGCGTGAATTCTCCTTCTACATCTACAAAATCAACAAAAGATTCATCAACAACAAGTTTTATATCTTGCTTCTTAGTCCAGTCTATTAGGCGAATGATGCCATTATGAGAAATATAATTACCTGATGGATTATCAGGATTTATAATTAGAAGCGTTTTTAGCTGTTTATCACCAAAAAAAGCTATGATGTCATCAACAGAATAATGAAAATCAGCATTAGTAGGAACATATGTCACAAGGTTTTCACTATTGGTTCTATTAGGATATTCTTCAAAGGTTGGAAAGATCACACCCGTTTTCCCCGAATGATTTTCCACCAAAGTCTTGATAAGCTCTGTTGCACCATTTCCAACCACCACATAGTCTTGCTTTATAGAAAAGTTTTTAGCAGCAAGGAGGGAGTTTACTTTCATTCCCGAAGGGTATTCGCGCAACAATGTCTCAAAGCTAGCCTTCATCTCATCGATCATGTTCTGACCTGGAAAGTACGGGTTAACCAAATAACAGAAATCAAGCATGTGTGGATATCTCCAATGACCGCCATAACGGGCTACAACAGACTTCCATTTTTCTTCATCACTCTTTAAAAACATTCCAGAAGCAATGTCAAGATCTTGAATGTCATCAATTTCATACCACTTTTCTCCATTCAAAGGAAGAGCTTTCAATGGTGCATCATCCAAAAAAGTAATAACACGCAAAACTTGTTCATAATATTCATTTCTACCCAAAGCTCGACAATAAGCTTCCAGAAACGGTACATAATGTGTTTTTGAAAACTCCCTACTAAACTTGTAAATATTAACTGTCTTATAATATTTATCAATATCTGAATAACGGAAATATTTCTTTGAAATAAAGTTCTTTATCTTATTTTCCTCATCAAGTGTCACCACTGTCCCATCCATCCAGCTTTCATATTTATCAACAAGTGTAAGATTTGAATAGTCATTATCCAACAAGCATTTTACAACAGAAATTTCAAATATCATGTCTGATTCCAGAAGAATAGTATCTTCTGCTAAAAGATAGTCTTTAGCAAGATAGAGTGAATAAATGTTATTGGTTTTATCATAAATAGGATTATCCACATAAGCTATTTCCATTCCTTTATATTGGTTGCCAATATAATTCTTAACATTCTCCCGCTTGTAACCCACAACAAGAACCACACGAGATATTCCTAATTCTACTAAACAATCTAATGAACGATTAATCAAACGAACACCATTCACCTTCAACATACATTTAGTATTATCACCTGTAAGTTCGCCTAATCGACGTCCCATACCAGCTGCTAATATTATTGCTTGCATATTTTTATAACTTAACTTTTATTTATTTCAGATAAAATACTTTGTACCACTCGGCAAACTTACGCAAGCCGTCGCGAAGCGATGTACGGGGTTTGAAGCCGAAATCACACTCAAGGGCTGAAGTATCAGCATAGGTAATAGGAACATCACCCGCCTGCATAGGGACAAGCTGTCTGTGGGTTGCAAAATCATAGTCTTTGGGAAGCACTCCGGCACGAACAAGCTCTTCCTGAAGTATCTGCACAAAGTCGAGTAGATTCTCAGGAGTACTATTACCAATGTTGTATATCTTATGAGGTGATATAGGCAAACCATCCTTTCCAATTTTACGTTGAGGAGCACTGTGAATGATACGCTGTACACCTTCGACAATATCGTCGATATAGGTGAAGTCACGTTTACAATTACCGTAGTTGAAGATCTGAATGTTCTCTCCTTTTATCAACTTATTAGTGAAGCCAAAGTAAGCCATATCGGGGCGTCCTGCGGGTCCGTAAACCGTAAAAAAACGGAGACCTGTGGAAGGAATATTGTAAAGCTTACTATAGGCATGCGCCATCAGTTCATTGCTCTTCTTGGTGGCAGCATATAGACTGACGGGATTATCCACTTTGTCATCTGTGGAATATGGTATTTTCTTATTGCTGCCATAAACAGAACTGGAAGAGGCATACACAAAGTGCTGCACCCCATTCTGCCCATTGTCGTAGCTGTGGCGGCAGGCTTCAAGGATATTATAGAAGCCAATCAGATTACTCTCGATATAGGCATCAGGATTGGTGATGCTGTAACGTACGCCGGCCTGAGCTGCAAGATTGACAACCACATCGAAGCGGTAGTCTGCAAAAAGACGGTTAATGATGGTTTTGTCAGCAATGTTACCTTTAATAAAGGTATAGTTGCTCTCAGGATACTTTGTGGCAATCTGCTGCAAACGATTCAAGCGGTACTCCTTGATACTGACATCATAGTAGTTATTCACACTGTCCAAGCCTACAATCCGAACAGGACTTTCGGTAGTGAGAAGTCGCTCTACCAAATTGGAACCGATAAAACCGGCAGAACCGGTTACTAATATAGTCATAAAAGAGTTAGTCTTTGCGAAAAATATCACGGGTGAATACTTTGTCTTTTACATCATCCAGGCAGGTATCATAACGATTGGCAATGATAGCATGACTCATCTGTTTGAACTTGATGAGATCATTCACTATGGCACTGCCGAAAAAAGAAGTACCATCTTCGAGTGCAGGTTCATAAACAATGACCTGTGCCCCTTTGGCCTTTATACGTTTCATGACGCCCTGTATAGATGACTGACGGAAATTATCGGAATTAGATTTCATGGTAAGACGAAAGACACCCACCACAATCTGTTGTTCTCTCAGTATATCCCACTGGCTGGAAGCAGTATAGTACCCAGCTTTTCGCAGTACCTGGTCGGCGATGAAATCCTTACGGGTACGATTACTCTCAACAATGGCTGTCATCATATTCTGAGGTACATCGGTATAATTAGCAAGCAACTGCTTGGTATCTTTAGGCAGGCAATAACCGCCATAACCGAAACTTGGATTGTTATAGTGGGTACCGATGCGCGGGTCAAGCCCCACCCCCTGAATGATAGCCTGTGCATCAAGCCCCTTAACTTCGGCATAGGTATCGAGTTCATTAAAATAACTGACGCGAAGAGCCAGATAGGTATTGGCAAATAGTTTCACGGCTTCAGCTTCCTTAATACCCATGAAAAGTGTTGGAATATCTTCCTTGATAGCTCCCTCTTGCAATAAAGCAGCAAAAGTTTTTGCAGCTTGTTCAAGCATGGGGACATTGGCAATGGTTCTGATAGCTTTATTCTCAGTACTGAACCGAATATCGTCCATAATCTTAGGATAGCCTACAATGATACGGCTGGGATAGAGATTATCATAAAGCGCCTTACTCTCACGGAGGAACTCAGGTGAAAAGAGCAGATTAAGTTGTTTCACTCCACGTCGGGCATACTTGACATATAGGTTACGGCAGTAACCCACAGGAATAGTGGATTTAATCACCATAACGGCATTAGGATTAACACGAAGTACGAGGTCAATGACATCCTCAATGTGATGAGTATCAAAGTAATTCTTTACCGGGTCATAGTTAGTGGGAGCAGCTATAACGACAAAATCGGCTTCTTTATAAGCTGCAGCCCCATCGAGAGTGGCCGAAAGACGTAAAACTTTCTCGGCCAGATATTGTTCGATGTAATCGTCTTGAATAGGAGAAATCTTACGATTAATCTTCTCCACCTTTTCGAGCAGAACATCGACGGCTGTAACTTCGTGATACTGTGCCAACAGCGTGGCAATACTCATTCCGACGTAACCGGTACCGGCTACGGCTATTTTGATTTCTTTAAATTCGTGCATAAGAAGAATTAGATTTTACAATGTAGATAATTGTAGTTATTACATATGATGCCCACTTTTCATTCATCAATATATTCCCACGAATAGGGATTATCAACCACATTCTGAAATTCTGCAATAGCTCCTTTTTGTTCAGAAGTAAGCGATACTGAATCCCAGCAAGCGATAATAGTACGTGCTTCGTCAGCCAAAGGCTCATCAAACACCTCACTATAACAAGCAGTGAGTAAACGGAGTTTCAATAGCGAAATTGGAAGAACATCAAGAATATCCCAGCAACGGTCCAAAACTTCCTGAATATGTTTTTGTTTTTCACCGTGGTCGATAAACGAGGCACTATACCCCATCAGAAGAGCAAGACAAACTGAAGCCTGTTCTTCAATGGTGGAACCTTTAGCCCCGGAATTATACAAAGCCGTGGTCAGGCGATAAACTTCACCGTTACGACGAGACAGGTCATCGCTATAGACCGGACTCCCGTCCATACCCAAATACATCAGTTCGTGCGCTGCACGCTGAAGAGTAGCAGTTTCTTCGGAAAGAGTCATAAGGAATTTGAATTATGGATTTTGAATTATTTGATTACTTCTATAAGATCGGGATGAATAGTGGCCATGACAACAGCAATAACCCCTTGTATTTCAATGACCACGCGGCGATCGCGGGTACCTTTTACTTTCAGGAAAATACCTTCTTGGCCTTCGAATTCACCACCTGTAACACGAACTTTAGTACCTTTAGATAAGTTTAGTTCATCAGGTTGGAAGTACATAAGATGGTCATTATAAGTACCGGCTACGGCAATAAAACGCTGCATCTGACTATCAGGAACTATAATTTTCTCTCCACTACGGGTATCGGTAATATATTGCAAGTAGGTGACCTGAGACTTGATACGCTTCACTTCGGAAGGACGAGCATGAACAAAAATAAGATTGTGAATGACAGGAACCAGAACACGGATTTTTTTCCCGTTCTTCACGCTTATCTTGTATTGCATGGGGATGAAACAGCCCAACTTTTCTTTTTCAAGTAGACGCATGGCATCGGACTCTCTACGGTAAGTGGCACGCATAGCATACCATATTGCATTCTCTTTCTCCGTTTCCATTCTTTGATTATTTCAGAAAAGGGCGTTCTCTCGGGGCTTTGACCCCCTTGCATACACTTGAGTTTCAATCACTTGCGAACACTTTATGTAAAATAGGGCAAGCTTTGTGCTCCTCTTGCCAACAGACTTACTGTGGTCACTCATTACCTTATAGGTAAAAGTCTATAAACGACCGAATTAGAAGCAAACAAGCGTCTTTTAATCGTTCGTTTAATGGATGTCAAGATTTAGAAAATAATAGAGATGAGAAAAAGAATAAAAGGAATGGATATTAACTTATATTTTCATTACTGTTTTATCACTTATAATCAAATAGTTAGTATCTTTTTTATCTGATTTCAAAAAGATTTTTTATCAAACATTTTGTCATTCAAAAAAACACCTCTATCTTTGCGTCCATTAAACGAACGATTCTTGGACACCCATCAAAACAATACATACAACCCTAATTTACAACGATTTACACCCGATAAAAGATTGCGTTTATTTCACTTTCTCCCCCTTCATTGCCACATCTAAATTTTAATTTCTACTTTTGCGACATTTTTTTAACTGTAAATATCAGTTAAATTCACAATTAAAATTTATGCAATATGAAAGATTTAAAAAAAAGAAAGGTCAAGTAGTCTTGATGCAAAGAACGAGTCTCATCAAGTTGAGAATCAGAGTACAAGCTGTATCAGAACAGTAAGTAAAGTTAGTATGGTCGATGAGGATTTATTGTCTGAACGCTATTATGCAGGTATAAAAACCCATCTATGTGTAGGAGCTCTAAGAAGCTTCAAATTAGGCTATTTTAAAGGTCAAAATATTAATAACATAAGCGATTTAGGAATGCATTTGTACAAATCGGGAGATGCGATAAAACACGAAAAAGGAGAAGATACACAACTGGAAATAAGCAGTTTAATGACGGAACTCAGAAAGATGTGGGCAGTGATACAAAAGGAAGATACCGAACACATAGATCCATACGGATATGATG
>OGIE01001161.1_pt1 | contig 38009 bp, 38 predicted proteins | sample 1571581 | NCBI WGS metagenome assembly OGIE01 (sample SAMEA2582021, study PRJEB24529) | metagenome | biome: Human gut stool | place: China | collected 2011 | reverse complement strand
GACTTTTATAGTCAATTTGGAGTTAAAGATAAAAGACATCGGATTTATTGCTTTTAAGGTAATGGTAATTTAAAAAAGTGAGGGGTTTCTCATATTTTGATTATCAATTATAGTGGGGTGAATTTCACCCCACTTTTGTGTATAGATAATTTTTTGATTAAAAATCAACTTCGGGAATATCTAAATCTGATGATGTTTCAACCTCATTTTCTTCTAATAAAGATATTTGAATATCATCAATTCTGTTAGAAATGGATTCTAGAGAATTTAGGATTTCTTCTAATACTTCATTTTCTTCCAGTGTGATAGCTTCAATACCATCTTCAATAATAAGCGAATATACTTTTTTCATATCAATTTCGATCCTTTCTTATACATGTAAAATAGTAAGTCGTATCATCGTTAAGGCTGGATAAAATACGATTACGGAATCTTTCCCAGTTTAAGTAGCCATTTGAAGCATGTTTGATAAGCTTGATCGTCTTATTTCTGTTTTCAACGATAGCAGTGTTCATCCTTCTTTTTGATTTGTCATCGACAATAATAAAGCTGTTGATGATTTCTGTTTTCCAGTTGGTCAAGGTATTTGCGAAAGGTGACATCTCCTCAACAGGACAACTTCTGAAATCAGTAATGATCTGTTCAAGAGCTTTTTTTGCGTTATCATAATTACAGTTTGTATAGAATTGAACAATATCTTCTTTAAGCTCACAGGCTTTTTCTAATTCATCATCAATTTCCAACATGTATGTATAGAGATCACTGTAATTACAGTATCGAGCCAATACTCTGTTATATTTCTTTTCATTGTTTTCATCGAATATTTTATTGTTGTTTGAAAAAAGCAGCCAATTGAATTTTTTTAACACATAATAGTGTCTGGAAGCTTCTTCTAATTCTAACTTTTCTTCTACAGTAATTGTTTTATTTTTGATCTTCTTTTTAAGGTCATCTTTTATTTTCTTATATTTTTTTGAACACGGATTCTGACTTTATCGACACGTTTATTAAGATCCTGAATCATATGAAAATGATCTACTATACAGATACAGTTGGGAAAAACATGTTTGGCAACGATGCGATAGGTATTCCACATATCGAAGGAAACATATTTTACTTTTTCACGTTCAACGCGGGGAATAAGCATAAAATAGTTGATCAGTACATTTTTATGCTGTGAAGGAAGCACATCGATTATCTTCTTGTCAAGATAATCGACGATTACACATACATAGTCACTGTCATAAGATTTAAAGGCATAGACTTCATCAAAGGCAACACATTCAGGTAATGGTCTTCTTGAAATATGGACATGTCTGTCAAAGATGTTGATAGCTGATGTTGGAGAAATATTATGTCTTTTGGCAACATCAGTAAAAGTTGAATTTGGAGATTTAAGGTCTTTGAGAACATTGGAAACAGTAACAACAGAGAACTTACCTCCAAAGGTAAATGGATTATTTTCATAGAATGTCTTTTTACAATGAAGGCACTGATATCTTCTTGCCTTGTAGATGATATAACAGTTGGTGACGGACAAAACGGAATGAGTGATCTTTTTTTCCTTGTAGTCCTTGATCTTTTTAGTCATGTTACCACAAACAGGACATTGGCAGTATTTCTGATTAAGAGTAATACCAACATAGAGACCATCACTTTTGTGGGTGAAGGTTATTTCCTGAACATTGTCTCTTTCAAGATTGAAGAATTTGAGGATGTCATTGTCGGAAATGAGCGCAGGAGGGCTATCGTCAATGTTTGGATCATCAGCAGATGCTTTTTTATATTCAGTTTTCATATTAGAACAGCTCCTTTCGATATATTACAAACAAAGAATATCGAAAACGAAGCGATTCTAATATAAAAGTCATGTGGTAAAAGTAAAAAAAGCAGAGAAGGTATTTCTAAAGTTCAAAATACAGAAAAGAACATAATCAAAAGATGAATAAAGATACTTCAACTTTAGAAAATAAAGGTGTGAAGATGAAGTAGAGTCATTGTTTAATAATATATCTATGATCAAATCAAAAGAAGAAACAGAATAGGGAATCATATCCTGAATCAAAACGGCATGAGTAGACTTACAAGAAGGACAGATGAGTCTTAAAATACGAATAGTGTGTTTACGATTGAAAAGATCGATATGACGGTCATAGTAGGCATGAACAATAAGATCATGTAAAAGACATTTAGGGCAAGCTAATGAATCAAAATCTAATGAGTAAATGATTTTATTGTATTGATTTTGAGAAATATACTTGATTTTTTTAGTAAGTTTTATTATTATCATATTGTCTTATGGACAGGATAGACATCAAACTGTGGTTGGGGAGATGCTTATCCTTTTTTCTTTCTATAAATTTTTTAACTATAACTATATGATAAATAATTTATGGAAATAACAAAATAGAAAAAATAAAAGAACCCCAAAAAAATGAAAAGCCATAAATAGAATCCAGAGGAATATACCCCTGGATTATTTATAGCCTAAGAAATCCCCATGAATTTTTAGTTACTCAAGGTAATGATCGATGTCTTTTTTTTGAAAATAAGATTTTGCTTTTGTTGTATTGTTTATACTTTCTACAGGTGTTTTGTTTTTTAATAAGTTGTTTATAAACAAAAAAACAGTACTATGTACTGTCTTCATCTATTATCCAGCTTTTCTTAATGTTCTTAACTCTTTAGCAGAAATTCTAACTTTTGTAGGTTTACCATCTACTAAAATAGTAGCTTTTTGTAAGTTAACATTCCATTTTCTTCTACTTGAGTTTAACGCATGAGAACGAGTGTTTCCTGATAATGGACCTCTACCACTGATTTGGCATTTTCTTGACATGTTCTTTCCCTCCTTTAGTAGTTGTTCTACGTACTGTGTTATATTAACATTATTTATAGTATAATGCAAACATTTTTTTACAAAAAAGCTGTTTTTATCAATATTTGTGATTATAAATACTTTATATAATGATAAAAATGAGTTAATTTGTATTTTTTTTTAATAATATGTGATATGATGGCTTGCGGTTGGAAAGATACTAAAAGAGTGATTATAATTTGTAAATATTATATTTTTAAGGTATAATTATGTTTGAACATGAAATCATTTTAAGGAGGATAACTTGATGATTGAAAAAAATACAAATTTAGGATCAGTAAATATTTCTTTAGATGTAGTTTCTACTGTAGCTGGTGGAGCTGCTACTGAATGTTATGGTGTAGTAGGTATGGCTAGCCAAAAGAAATTAAAAGATGGATTTTATGAATTATTAAAGAAAGAAAATTATTCTAAAGGAATTATTGCGAGTGATGGAGAAACTGGTTTAATTTTAGATTTATATATCATTTTAGGGTATGGAATTAAAATTAATGAAATTTTAGTTGAAGTTCAAAAGAAAGTGAAATACGTTGTTGAATCAACATTAGATGTCAAAGTTGAGGCAGTTAATGTTTATGTTCAAGGACTTCGTAATATCGATTAGTGGAGGAAAAATATGCAAATACTTACAGGAAAGCTATTTAAAGAGATGGTTTTATGTGGTGCGAATACTCTTCATAATAATCATCCTGAAATAGATGCTTTAAATGTATTCCCTGTACCTGATGGGGATACTGGAACAAACATGTCTATGACTTTTAATGCTGGAGCAGCAGAAATCAAAGATATGGATAGTGACAATATTTATGATATTGCTAAAAAATTATCTAAAGGTTTATTAATGGGAGCACGTGGTAACTCAGGTGTTATCTTATCACAAATCTTTAGAGGATTTGCAATGGGCTTAGAAGGTCATGAAAGTGTTGATGCTGTTGCTTTTGCCAATGCTTGGAAAAGTGGGGCAGAAGTTGCTTATAAAGCTGTTATGAGACCTGTTGAAGGAACAATTTTAACTGTTATTAGAGAATCAAGTGAAAAGATCGTTGAATATACTCAACCAGGTATGGAAATTGAAGATGTTTTCTCTTATTTTGTTAAAGAAGCAGAAAATTCATTAGAAAGAACACCTGAATTGCTTCCAGTATTAAAAGAAGTTGGTGTTGTTGATAGTGGTGGAGCAGGTTTATTGTTGGTTTTAACTGGATTTATGGCTGCTTTATCAGGTGATCGTGTTGATTTTGTTGATATTAAATCAGAAGGTCAAGTCAATGCTGGAACTGAATTAGAATCTGGTGAAGAAGGATATGGATACTGTACAGAATTTATTGTTCGTCTTGAACCTTCATTAATTGATAAATTCTCAGAAAACCAATTAAAAAAAGAATTAGAAAGAATTCCAGGAAACAGTATCGTCGTTGTACAAGATGAAGATATCGTTAAAGTACACGTACATACATTAAAACCAGGTGAAGCTTTAAACTTAGCACAAAGATTTGGTGAATTTGTGAAGTTAAAAATTGAAAATATGCAAGAACAAGCAAATAACTTACAAAATGCTGCAGCAAATCAAGGAAGTATTGTAGGTGTTGATGATAGCAAACCTCAAAAACGTGAAGCTAAAGAAACAGCTATTATTTCTGTTTGTGCTGGACAAGGTGTAGAAGATGCATTCTTAGAATTACATTGTGATTATGTTGTAAGTGGTGGACAAACAATGAATCCATCTACTGAAGATATGGTTGCAGCTGTTAAAGAAGTAAATGCTAAAAATGTTATTATCTTACCAAATAACTCTAATATTGTAATGACTGCTCAACAAACAGCTACAATCTTAGAAGGAGAAGTCAATGTTATTGTTATTCCAACAAAAACAATTCCTCAAGGATTATCAGCATGTGTTATGTATAATCCAGAAGTTTCATTGGAAGATAATATTGCTGAAATGGAAGATGCTGTTGCTAATGTTAAAACTGGACAAGTAACATTTGCGATTAAAGATACAAACATCGATGGTGTTGAAATTAAAGCAAATGACTACATGGCTTTAGTCGAAAAAGATATCGTTGCATGTAAACCAAATAAATTAGATGCTTTAAAAGTATGTTTAGAAAAACTAGTAGATGAAGATTCTGAATTAATTACTTTACTTGTTGGCGAAGATGTTGTTGATGAAGAAGTAGAAGAAATCGAAAGCTACATTGAAGATAACTTTGATGCAGAAGTAGATATTATCGAAGGAAAACAACCTGTTTATTCATTTATTATTGGTGTCGAATAAAATTATTATAAAGTTAAAAAGGTCCTTAGAGAAATCTAAGGGCTTTTTTACTGATTTATATTGTTTTTAAATTCTAGAGGGGATCGACCATATCTTTTTTTAAATACTTTAGAAAAATAATTAGGATCTTCAAAACCACAAAAAAAGGCAATTTCTTTAACATTTAACTCATCATTTATAAGAAGTTCTGTGGCTTTTTTTAAACGATAATCCAAAAGATATTGATGGATTGTTGTATTGTATTTTGATTTAAAATGATTAAGTAGAGTTCCACGACTACAGAAAAAATAAGAACATAATTCTTCAATTGTAATTTGTTTATTGTAGTTTGCAATGATATAGTGTTTAACTTCTTGGGCAAGATGATCGTGTTTTGCTTGGATACGGTTTGTAAGTGAAATGTATTTTGCACATACATCACAAATATTCGCAAAAGCATAAACTTGTTCCTCGTTTAAAATTGTAATTTCTGTGATATATTTTTTTAATATTTCTTTATCTTGAAAATATTCTTTAGATTTTTCAATGATTTCAGAATAATTTCTATATGTTCCTATAACGGCCTGTCCCATCATTAAATAACCAGTTAAACTTCCATAAGAATAAAGAGGCATAATTGCTTCATTTAAACCAAAGTGGCATTTATAAATATAAAGTTCACCCGTTTTTTTGACATGTTCCATAGCTTTATAATCACAATCAATACAATGTTGAAAAGCATTGTTGTTTTTTTCTAATTCATTACAAAATTTTGATTTCTTATGAGGATAAGAAGCTAATAAATTTTGGTTCAAATCAAATATAGACATATTCAAACCTGATATTTTATATAAATCTTTTAATAATTTTTCTAATTCATTCATAATATTCTCCATACTTTATATAATATAAGCTTATAATTATTATACTTCTTTCTTTTTATATCATAAATAGGTAGAAATATAATGAATAAAAAACATATTTATACTTTTTTACTCTATATTATACTTTGTTCCATTTCTATTTTTAAGGGTTAATTTATAATATAGTCAGGAGGAAAGAAAAATGGAAATGAAAAATGAATGGGTCAAAGATCCAAAGATTTTTAATGTCAATTGTTTAAGAGCAACAGCATCGATTCATAGATATGCAAGTATTAAAGAATTAAAAGAAAAACAAAGCAGTTTCAATTATTCATTAAATGGGAGCTGGAAGTTTCATTATGCAACAGGATTTAATCAATTAATACCGGAGTTTTCTAATAAAGATTATTGTGTAGATCACTGGGATGAAATCAAAGTACCTGGTCATATTCAATTACAAGGATATGGAAAACCAATGTATGTCAATCAAATCTATCCTTGGTCAGGAACACAACAAATCATTCCTGGAGAAATCCCTGATAAAAATCCAATTGGAAGTTACGTCACTTATTTTGACAGCTCAGTAATCAAAGATAATGTCGATACTTATATTACTTTTCATGGTGTTGAATCAGCCATGGCTTTATGGATCAATGGAACTTTTGTTGGCTACAGTGAAGACAGTTTTACACCTTCAAGTTTTAATATTACGGATTTAATCATTGATGGAGAAAATAAGATTGCTGTCAATGTTTATCGTTTCAGCAGTGGAAGCTGGTTAGAAGATCAAGATTTCTGGCGTTTTTCAGGTATTTTTAGAGATGTTGAACTTCAAATGGTACCACACGTTCATTTAAAAGATATCAAGATTTTGACACATTTAAATGAAAATTATGATCATGCAACTGTTGAAGTAACGCCAATGATTGTAAAAAAAGAGGCTAAATTTAAGGCAGTCTATACTTTAAAGTATAAAGATGAAATTATTGGACAAAAAGAAAGCAAAGATTGTTGCAGTCCAATCAATTTTGAATTCGATGATCCTCATTTATGGTCAGCAGAAAAACCACACCTTTACCAATTATATGTAGAAATCATGGATGAAAAGGGTTTAGTTGAATGTAGTCAATACAATGTGGGTGTCAGAGAATTTAAACTTATTGATGGTATCATGTGTATCAATGGAAAGAGAATTGTTTTTCATGGTGTCAACCGACATGAATTTTCTGCTAAGACGGGAAGAACGGTTTCTTATGAAGATACTAAAAAAGATATCTTGAATATGAAAGCTAATAATATCAATGCCTTACGTACATGTCATTATCCAAATCAAACATTTGTTTATGATTTATGCGATGAATATGGTCTTTATGTCATTGATGAAGTCAATCTTGAAACACACGGAACTTGGAGTGAACTTTTTGATAAAACACATATCATACCAGATGATAAATCTGAATGGCTAGATATTATTTTAGATCGTGCCAATTCTATGTATGAAAGAGATAAAAACCATCCTTCGATTATTATTTGGTCATTAGGAAATGAATCTTATGGTGGTAAAAATCTTTATGAAATGTCTAAGTTTATGAAACAAAAAGATACTTCTCGTTTGATTCATTATGAAGGACTTTCACATGATCGTCGCTACAATGAAACAAGTGACATTGAAAGTCAAATGTATACTTTTGCAGTTGATGTTGAAAAATACTTAAAGGAACATCAAGATAAACCATTTATTTTATGTGAATACGCCCATTCTATGGGAAACAGTAATGGAGCATTATTCAAATATATTGATTTAGAAAAGAAATATTCCTTGTATCAAGGTGGATTCATCTGGGATTACATCGATCAAGCATTATACCATGATGGAAAATTATGTTATGGTGGGGACTTTGGCGAAAGACCAAGTGACTATGATTTCTGTGGAAATGGAATTGTTTTTGCAGATCGTACAAATACACCAAAGATGCAAGAAGTCAAATACTGTTATCAATATGTGGATTTTAGAATAGATGAAAATGATATTCATATCAACAATAATTATCTGTTTACAGATTTAAATGAATATCAATTACAAATGGATCTGTTATGCAATGGTAATGTTGTTCAAACCAAAACAATGACAGTAGATTGTAAACCATTATCATCAGTTGTTGTTGAAAATCCATTTAAAATAAATGATCAAGACCAAGAATATACTGTAACAGTTTATTTGAAAAAGAATCATGAAATATACGCTCAAGAACAATATATCTATGAAGTAAAAAATAAAACCCATAACATTCATACAACAAAACACGTAGATATCGTTGAAGACTACTTGAATGTAGGCGTTGTAGGAAAAGATTTCAATGTGATTTTCTCAAAACAAAAAGGTTTGGTTTCTTATAGATATCATCAACAAGAATATATCAGAGTACCTGTCAGACCAAATTTCTTTAGAGCAGCTACAAATAATGATGTTGAAAACAAATATGGTTATCGCTATGGTAAATGGTTAACTGCCAGTCTATATGCAAAATGTGAGTTTGTTGGTATTTCAAAAGGAGACTGTTCCTGCAAGATTGAATATGCTTATGATTTACCAAATTTACAAGATGAAAAGGTTCATTTAGTTTATGAAGTCTATGGTGATGGTAAAATCATTGTAGATATGTCTTATCAACCGGTTGTTTTTGAAATTGAAATGCCTGTATTTGGACTTATCTTCCAATTATATAAAGATATGGAAGAAGTAAATTATTATGGATTTGGTCCAGAAGAAAACTATATTGATCGAAACAAAGGGGCACTTCTTGGAAAATATACTTATCAAGTAACAGACAATTTAACACCTTATTTATATCCACAAGAATGTGGTAACAGAACGCATGTCAGAGAATTATCAGTTGCAGGTGAAAATACAAAATTAACAGTCAAAGGTGAAGACTTTGAATTTACAGCTTTACACTATACACCTTATGAATTAGAAAATGCGCGTCACAAAGATGAACTTCCAAATGTTTATCAAACGGTTTTATGTATCAATGAAAAACAAATGGGTGTTGCTGGTGATGATACATGGGGTGCTAAGACACATGATGAATTCTTATTAGATAAAGAAAAACATCATTTACGTTTTAGTTTTAAAGGTAAGTTATAATGAGATTTATATTTGTAAGACACGGAAAGACACATTTTAATGAAATCAATCTGACACAGGGTTGGTGTGATTCTCCTTTGTCAAAAGTGGGAATCAGACAAGTTGAAAGTATTTCAAAGCGGCTAGAACAATACCAAATAGATAAGGCATACACATCTCCATTGGGTAGGGCAGTACAAACGTCAAATATTATTCTAAGTAAAAAAGAAGTCGAACCGATTTATGAAGAACGTTTTAAAGAAGTTAATTTTGGAATACTTGAAGGAATATCCACAGAACTTGTAAGAAAACTCAATATTGAATCACCAAACTGGTTAGAAGATTTGGATATGGATTACAGACCTTATGAAGGAGAAGACATTCATGATGTTATTTCAAAACATCATGAAGCACTTCAAGAAATCATAGAGGATTGTAATGAAAGGGATACCGTTTTAATTGTAGGGCACGGCTGTTCGTTATATGGATTTATCAAATCATTATTACCTCAACAATCTTTTAAATTTCCTAATAATGCTTCAGTAATGATTGTTGATTATTCAAATGGAAATTTCAAACTCGAACAAATTTTAGACCCTATTATATAAAAATAAACAGGTTTGCGATGGTAAACCTGTTTATTATTTATAAAGTTTCAGAATATCTGATACTGATTAGATCAGAAATAAGCTGTAACGGATAGGGATGACTTGCGTAGCCACCTTTACTGTTATAACGGATGTAGAAATCGATAAATGGATATTCTATTGACTGGTCAGAAGTAATCATGCATATCTTTGGTTTCTTTTTGTTACTTTTGAATGGCTTGGCTCTTGGAAAAATACGATCAAAATAGGTTCCTGATTCTGAAAAAATAATAATAAGATTATTTTCATCAGCGTCAGTAATATAGTCTGCCTGATCTTTGATATTAAAACAAGAAAAGATAAGTTTACCACTTGTTTGCAGATCGAACTGTAAATTGCAGGCAACACTTTCAGATTGCATATAGCCAAAAGCGGCTATTTTCTGATAAGAACTGATTTCTTGAACAAGTGTATTGATTTGTTTTTCAATATCATTTTCTAAGAAGTAATTTAAATTGGAAATAACATTTTTTACATATGATTGAAACATTGATGAGGATTCATATTTTTCATAGTCAAACTTTCTTTTTAAGCGAGCAGACTCAACAGAAAACTTTGCGATTTGATTTTTCAATGCATTGAAATCTTTAAGTCCAATATCACGACAAAAGCGCGAAATACTAGAATTTGACACATAGCAAGCCTGAGCTAGATCTGTGAGAGAATATTCTTCTAAATCGCGCATATTTTCTATCATATATTTAGCTATTTTATAGTTATTTGAACCTTTTGGTTCATCATTAAGTGTTGATAAAAGTATAATTATTAGGTTAAACATGAAGAATCTCCTTTATGTATATTTTGCATAATTATACCATAGTTAATTATTGTTTAACAACAATAGTTTTAGCTACTTTATCATGAAAAGATTGTGTATTTGCTTGGAAATAAGCATAGATAATTGAACCGATAGTTAAAGCATAGGCAATATATTTTAAAGGATCAACAATCATTGTAAGTTTAAATAATGGAAGCAGCTTTCTTATATAGGTTGGGATGATAATCATTCCACCTTCAAGTAAGGATGCTCCAAGAAGTTCTCTTAACATCATATCTTTTAAATTGATTGATTCATTATTTTCTTTAATGATTTTGATCTTACATATTTTTTTACCAAGTGTTTGTCCTTTAAAAAGATATGTTGGAATAAATACATAGTAAATAATACCAATCAAAACACCATAAAGACCTAAAGCAAGACCTATAGAAAAATCATAGTGTGTTAAATCAAACATATAAGGTTTTAAGTAGTCATTTCCTCTTAAATAGAAGGTAATAGGGATAACAGCCAGCATGTTAGTAAGATACCAATCGATGATCATAGCTACAAATCTTCTAACACGTGTTTCGATAATATCCATATTATTTCTGTTTTTATTGCTTTTGTTATTTTTTGTTTTATTTTTTCTCATAAGTAGTCCTCCAGGATAGAAAAATTATAACAAATGAACGCTTTATTTACTTTTTCTTTTCCAAAAGGTAGAAATTATTTCCAAACATTGGAAATAAAAAAAGAAAGCCGAAGCTTTCTATAAAGATTTTATAATCTTTTATAATCATCCATATTTAATAAAGATGCAGCATCTTTATCACAGATAACAGTGAAGTTAGGATGTAATTTTAAAACAGTTGCTGGTAGTTCATCTGAAATAGGTGAATCTAACACTTGTTTTAAAATTTGAGCTTTTTCTTTACCAGTAACAATCATTACAAGATGTTTCACTCTCATTAGACTTTTTGGTCCCATTGATAGAGTGATTGGTAGATGATCTCTTGCTGGATATGTTGGATTAGCTGCATTTTTTGTTTTACGATCCATTGGATAAGTATAACTATCCATAGGTGTACATCTTGGACAGTTGCTGCAGAAATGTCCATCCCAACCTAGTCCAATCAACATAACATCAATACCACCAGCATCTCTGATTTCTTGATCATAAGTTTCCCAATTTTCCATGGTTGTTGTATGGATTCTTTCATCAGGGATATTTGCATCTTTAAAGAATAGTTCTTGCATTTCTTCCCAGTTTGGGCCATATGGTTTATCTTGATAAGGTGCTTCATCAAAAAGATAGTATTGAATGTCTTTGAATTTTTCTTGGTCTTTAACATAAGGAACCATCATCTTATAAAGATTGATTGGAGAACGCCCAGCAGTTAAAGAGATATTAACTCTTTTATCTTGCATCATTGCTCCAAGTAAAATGTGCATTGCACTTTCGCTCATTTTTTGTTCATTTTCTTCAATGATTAACTTCATAATATATCCTCCTGTTTTATAAGAAGATATAACTCACACACAACTTCATTATAAAAAATAAAAAGGGAGTGTCAACATAAAAAAATAAATGCAAATAAAAAAAATAAAACAATTTATTTCCATGATTTGGAAAAGATTTCAAGTAATTGGAAAGATGTTTTTTGTTGTGGAAATCAAAAGAATTTTAAGCGGTTACAGTTATATAATTTCACTGTAGCAAGAGAAGGGAGGGAACTTTCATGAATTTCATGGAAAAATTTAATGAACTTGCAAATCGTACACTTGTACCAATTGCTAACAAATTAGGGAATCAAAGACATTTGGCTGCTATTCGTGATGGAATGGTAGTAGCAATTCCACTATCTATTTTAGGAGGGGTATGTTTAATTATTTCAACACCACCTTTTAAACCAGAAACACTTCCAAATTGGGGATTTGTCTCTGATATGTTAAATGGTTGGTATAATTGGGCACAAGCTAACAAAGCAATGTTGCAATTACCTTATAATATGACAATGGCATTAATGGGGTTATTTATTGCATTTGCAATTGCTTATCATTTAGCAGATGAATACGAAATGCCAAAATTAAATTCAGCAATCGTATCAACAGCAGTATTTTTAATTGTATCTGCACCAACAACTTCAGCAGTAGCATCAAATCTTATTGTTGATGGAAAAAGTGCAACAGATTTATTAGCTTTAGCTGGTAATTACATACCAACGACCTATTTGGATGCCAAAGGTATCTTTACAGCAATCTTGGTTGCTATAGGTTGTGTGGAAATTATGCATTTTATGTTTAAAAAAGACATTCGTATTAAAATGCCTGAAGGTGTTCCACCAGCAATCAGTTCATCTTTTGATGCAATCTTACCATTATTTATTTGTGTAATCATTTTTTATGGTCTTTCTTTAGTTGTACAAAACTTTAGCGGACAACTTTTACCAAGTATGATCATGACAGTTTTAGCACCTGCAATTTCAGGACTTGATTCATTAGTTGGTATTTGTTTAATTACCATGATTGCTCAAGTATTCTGGTTCTTTGGATTACATGGAGCAAGTATTACTCAACCAATCCGTTTACCATTTATGCAAATGTATTTGATTGCTAATCTTTCAGCATTCTCTGCTGGACAACCAATCGTACATTACTTTACTCAACCATTCTGGTCATATGTTATTACACTTGGTGGTGGAGCTACAATGGGACTTTGTATCTTGTTGTTGAGATCTAAATCAGCAGAATTAAAGACATTAGGAAAATTATCAATTGGACCTGCAATCTTTAATATCAATGAACCGATTATCTTTGGTTTACCAATGGTTTTAAATCCATTAATGATGATTCCATTTATCTTTGTACCAGTAATCAATTCAATTATTGCTTATGGTTTAATGGCCTTCCATATTGTAGGAAAAGGAATTATTGAAACACCATGGACAACACCAGCACCACTTGGAGCTGCTCTTGGATGTATGGATTTTAAAGCTGCTATTATGGTTATTGGTTTAATTATCTTAGATATGGTTTTATATTATCCATTCTTTAAATTATTAGAAAAACAAAAATTAGAAGAAGAAAATTCAGTACAAACAAATTAAAAAAAGAAGATTAACTCACACATCAATCTTTTAAAAATTGAATAACTTAAGTATGCTCTAATGAGACCCCAAAATCATTAGAGCTTTTTTTTATAAAACTTAAAGTTCGACAGTTGTTTCTCTCAGTTTATGAAGAAGGGAGGGATAATATGTCAACTAAAGTTAGGGTAAACCTGAGAGAAATGTATCCTAAATATTATAATCAAGATTGCTTTGTTGAAGTTGATCAGGATGTTTATGAGACAATGAATAAATATGATCATATTGATGCAGCATATAAAAGAAAAGTAGATTATCATAAAGGATATTTTTCGTTAGATCGAAGTCCATTTTTAGAATTAGAAAAAGAAGGCTTTGATGTTAACGAAAACTTATTGTTGAAAGAATTGATACATCAAGAATTAATAAGTTTTATTGAGTTAACAATTAAAGATTTACCAGTCAAAGAAAAAGAACGTATTTTAAAAAAATATGTTCAATGTAAGACTCTAGAATCAATTGCTATTGAAGAAAACTGTAGTATACCCGCGGTTTACTATTCTATTAAAATAATACTGGAAAAAATTAAAGAAGTTCTAATTAAAAACGGTTATGACATTAATGATTAATTTAAATATCGTAACTTAAAAATGTTTTATAAATCTCATTATTTTAAGGAGATTTAAGACTGTTGACAAATATGAAGTTGACAGTTTTTTTTAAATTATTTTATTAATAAAAACAAGCTCTTAACGCTTCACATCATTTGTGCACATTGCACAAATACTAATGATTAATTTAGGATGCTTGTCTCTACTCAATTTGTTATATTTCATTATAATGAAATTGTAATAAAAATTAACATGTAAAAGAATGAGATAACCCATATATATTTATATCTCATATATTTACATTTTAAGTAATAGTTTCCCAAGATATTAATTTTTTTATTATACGAATTCCCTATAAAAATAAAGAAGATCATTCCCCTTAAATGATCTTTTTTATTTGTTTATAATTGTTATTAAAAATAGTTATAACATTAATGATTAATTCAAAGATCATAACTTAAAAATGTTTTATTGAATCTCCTTATATTTAAGGAGATTTTTTTAACATATTTATACGAGTTGAACACTAAATAGTATTGTAATTATATGAAAGGAGTATGCAATAATAAAAAAATCAGTAGAGGTGAAATATATGTAGCCGACTTAAATCCGTATCAAGGTTTTGAACAAGGTGGGATAAGACCTGTAGTTATTTTACAAAATGATGCAGGAAATTATTTTAGTAGCACTACTATAGTTGCATCACTGACATCTCACGTAGGGAAAAAAGAAAATTTACCAACACATGTCTTTATTAACAGCCGAGAAGATCTTGAACATGATTCTATAATAATGTGCAAGCAAATAAGAACGATTGATAAATCAAGATTAATTAGATGTTTAGATCGGTTAGATGAGTATGAGATGGAGGAAGTTGAAGAGGCTTTGAGCGTAAGTTTAGGATGCTTTGATGACTCATTAAGTATAAATGTAGAATTACATATGTGATATAATCGTCTTTATAATATTTAGAAATAGCTTAAAAAATCTTCTTTGAATCTCCTTACATATGTAAGGGGATTTTTTCCTTGAAGAGAACATTGACAAGTTAATAAAGACAATATTAATACATGTCCAAGATTAATATACAATCTGAAATAATGATACTCATGATTAGCCTTGATCCGAGCGTTAGATGCGTCGTAGGTTAAGGAATCGTATAGGATAAAACACAAAGAAACCTGTTTGTTATTCAACAAGTGAACTGCATTGGCAATGTAGTTGTTAATGTTGAAATTTTTTAAATAATTAACATGAACTATATAAAGGATAATAATATGTTTACCATTGTATATATAAATAAGGAAACTATAGAATTAAAACAAGATTATTTATATGAGTTAGAGGATAAAACAACAGTATTTGATCAATTAAAGAATGAATATCTGATAGAAAAGTATTATCGGTGTCGAATAGCCTTTTAGTTAAAATAATAAATTAAGGTACGAGAAATCGTATCTTTTTTATTTGAAAATGATTTTCTTGGTTAGAATTAATACTACAAGTCCAAAATAGATTTTAATAATAATTATTTTGACTAAATAATCCAATAGAAATAATGGCTTATATCAGTATAATCATAATTGAAGGGAATGGTTATATGAAGCTAATACCTATAGGAATAGAAAACTTTAAAGAAATGATTGATAAAAATTACTATTATATAGATAAAACAAATTTAATTATAGATTTTTTAAATGAACAAGTTATCTTTTGTACAAGACCGCGAAGATTTGGAAAAACACTTAATATGTCCATGCTTTATTATTTCTTTTCTATCAAAGAAAAAGAAAATGCTTATTTATTTGATCATTTAAATATTTCAAAAAATAAAGAAGCTTTAAAACATCAAAATAAATATCCAACAATACTTATTTCTTTAAAAGAAATGAAAAGTTCTTCTTTTAAAGCTCAAATAATTTCTTTTTCTAATATCATCTATGAATTATTAGAAAAAAATTTGGAAATATTATCTTCAGCTCAATTAACTGATACAACAAAGAAAAAACTAAATAGTTTGCATGATGAAACAACATCAATTGAAGATTTAAAATTTTCACTAAGGGTTATATCTAATGCCTTATATACTCATTATCATCAAAAAGTGATTGTTCTTATTGATGAATACGATGTTCCATTACAATCAGCGTATCAAAATAATTATTACGATGAAATGGTAGATTTTCTAAGAAGTGTCTTTTCTTCAGCGCTTAAAACAAACGATGCTTTAGAAAAAGGAATCATGACAGGATGTCTTAGAATATCTAAAGAAAGTATCTTTACGGGTTTAAATAATTTTACTTCTTATTCTCTTTTAAATAATGGAGGTAGTGAGTATTTTGGCTTTAATGAAAAAGAAGTCAAACAGTTATTAGAAGATTATCAATTATCATCTTATATGGATGAAGTCAAAGAATGGTATGATGGCTATCTATTTGGAAATACAGAAATCTATAATCCTTGGAGTATATTGATGTATGTCAAAAATAAAATACAGGATCAATCTTTTAAACCTGTTTCCTTTTGGGCAAATACTAGTGGAAATGATCTTGTCGTGAATTATATCCAAAATGGTGATAGAAAATTACGACAAGAATTTGAATCATTAATGAATGGACATGCTTTAACTAAGTATATCAGACCAGAACTTACTTATCGAGAAATGGATAATATCAATAATATCTATAGTTTTTTACTTCTTACAGGTTATTTAAGAGTCATTGAAGATTTAGGAGAAAACAAATATAGACTTGTTATTCCAAATAAAGAAGTGTATGAAATCTATAAACAAACATTCATGGCTTACTTTGAAGATTATACAACAAGTAGAAAGAATGAACTTTATCAAGAACTTATTCAAGGTGATACAAAGAAAGTAAATCTATTGCTTAATGACATATTATTAAGAAGCATTAGTTACTTTGATAATCAAGAATCTTTTTATCATGGATTTTTAGTAGGATTATTGAATGGTTATGAAGTGATGTCTAATAAAGAGGCAGAGCATGGAAGATTTGATGTATGTGTTTTGCCTGATAGTATATTAGGAACAGTAGTACTTATAGAATGTAAACATTCTATAAGTGAAGATGATTTAATAGATGACGCTAGAGAAGGGGGACAACAAATCATAGATCAAAAGTATTTAGAGGAAAGAAGATTTAAGAAATATGAAAATGTTGTAGGATATGGAATCTCTTTTTATAAAAAACAATGCTATGTAGTTAAAATGGATAATAATTCAAAGTAAAAAAAGTGATATCACGAAAATGGATACCACTTTTATGTAAGAATATTATTTAAGCAAAGTCTTTTCTTACAAATAATATTTTACTGATTATTTGTATATGATGTTGTTCTATTTCGTGAGGGTGTAAAATATTAGAAAGAAAACATATTATTATAAACAAAGGGATGTTTAGAAATTGATTTCTAGACATCTCTTTTTGTATTAATAAAAATACGCAGAATATTAAATTCTACGGCTTTATTGGAGGCTCTATTTTATTAATTTGTTGTTTTTTAAAATCTAATGATGTGTGTACATAACGATTAAGTGTAATATTAACATTAGCATGTCCTAATGTTTTTACATCAATATTTGTTTTAATACAGTTTGTAGCATAGGTATGTCTTAATGTATGAAATGTAGCATCGATATCATTAGCTTTGCATATTTTCCTAAAATTTTTTTGAATAATTCTAGGATCTACAGGGATTTCTTTATTTGATAAAATAAAGAAATCTTTGTTATAGAGATCATTATATTTTTTTAAATATTCTGTTAAAAAATCAGGAAGTATCACACTTCGAATAGAACTTGTTGATTTTGGTTCTAAAATATAGAGCTGTGTTTTATGTTCATGATTTTCACTTTTTAATCTTTGTACTGTTTTAGTTATAGAAATCATACTATTATCTAAATCAATATCTTCCCATTTTAAGGCACATATTTCGCCTATTCTAAGTCCTGCATATAATCCTAAAGACATTGCTAGTGATATTCTTTCTTTATTATTTAAACAATACTGCCAGATAATCATTTCTTTTTCTAATGTAAGTGGTTCTTTAGTTTTAGATTTTTGACTAAACTTAATAACATTAAAATCTAATTTCTTTAATCCATGTGTACGTTCACCGTATCTATAAATAGCTTTTAACGTACACTGGATTGAATTAACAATACTTGTAGATAAATTCATTACATTGATTAAATGATCAATGTAATGAATAATATGAAGCTCTGTTAATTCTTCTATTTTATTTTCTTTTAAATAAGGATTTATGTGTTTTGTGACAATACTTTCATACTTACAATATGTAGAATATTTAACAGAGATCTTCTTAGTTAGTAGCCATTCTTCTTGAATTGTTAGTTTTTTTTCTTCCATATATTTCTCCTCTTTTTCTTTATTTTTATTACTGAACGACCTTATATTTTACTCAACGACATTACTTTTTTAAAATAAAAAGAAAAAAGTAGAATTATGTTTCTTTTAGGGTTTATTTGTGCTATAGTTCATTCGTAGAATTTAATAATCTATGGTTTTTATTATGCCTACAAACATTGAAACTTCTGCTTTTGTTTTAATGTCAAAAAAGGAGAAAACAAATGGCTGTATTTACAAGTATGTATGATCCTATGAATAAAGATAAAGAAAAACTGATGAATGAAAATGAAGAACTGTTAAAAGACATGCTGGACTTTGCAATCCAAGAACTACAAGACAATGAAATAGAACTCATTAATCAAATGAAAGTATGTGATGACTATCAAAGCATCTTTGAATGTCTTAAACAGAGAGCTTTGAAAAGACAGGGAAAAAGCTAATGAACTATTATGTCCTGTTCTGTCAAAGCTTAAAGATAGAAAAGCTCTATCATACATTCAATCTCAAAAAGGATACGGAAGCTTTCATCCCAAGAATGGAAAGATATATACGTTCTAAAGATAAAATCGTTATCCAGAATATGTTTCCAGGTTATCTCTTTATTAAGACAAAAATGAATCAGACAGAGTTTGATACATTGCTTCTATTAATGAAAGAAGAAAGAGATGGAGTTATCAGGGAACTAAAAAAGGAAGAAGTATCAGCACTAACTAAAGAAGAAATAAAGCTTCTAGATATCCTTTTGAATAAACAATACATCTTGGTGATGTCAAAAGGATATAAGGTCAATGGAAGAACAAAGATCATTGAAGGACCATTGAAAAAATTAGAAGAACATATAGTAGCAGTAGATAAGAAAAGTCATGAAGCAGTACTGAATATTGAATTCTTAAACAAGAAACTAAAAGCAGGGATAGAAATGCAAAATAAAGAAGTATAGCGTAGGGGGAGCCGCCTGTACATCTTATTTGAATATAGTTTACCTAGTCCAATATAAATACTTATTGGATAGGTAAACTATATTCTTTTTATATTTAAAAGAGGGGGAGGATATAGTATGGATAAAAGAGTTATACCATTTTCACCACCAGATATGAGTGAAGATGAAATCAATGAAGTAGCTGATACCTTAAGAAATGGATGGATCACTACAGGTCCTAAAGTTAAAGAATTTGAAAGGCAAATAGCTAAATATGTAGGTGTCAATAAAGCAGTCTGTTTAAATTCACAAACTGCTTGTGCAGAAATGGCATTAAGAGTATTAGGAGTAGGTGAAGGTGATGAAGTTATCGTACCTGCTTATACCTATACAGCAAGTGCATCAGTTGTATGTCATGTAGGAGCTAAACTTGTTTTAGTGGATGTTAAAAAAGATAGCTTAGAAATGGATTATGATGCTTTGGAAAAGGCAATCACTGAAAAGACAAAAGTTATTATTCCAGTTGATCTAGGAGGAGTTCCCTGTGACTACGATAGAATCTATGAAGTCGTAGAAAAGAAAAAACACTTATTTAAACCAAGTAATAAGATTCAAGAAGCAATGGGAAGAATATCAGTCAATGCTGATACAGCACATGCTTTTGGTGCTTCATGGCATGGAAAGATGTGTGGAGCTATTGCTGATTTTAGTTCATTTAGTTTTCATGCAGTCAAGAATTTAACTACAGCTGAAGGTGGAGCACTTACTTGGAGAACAATTGAAGGAATAGATGATGAAGATATCTATAAACAACTTCAATTGTTATCATTGCATGGACAATCAAAAGATGCGTTAGCTAAAACAAAACTAGGAGCATGGGAATATGATGTCGTAGCACCATTATATAAATGCAATATGACAGACATCATGGGTGGTATTGGACTTGCTCAAATGAGAAGATATCCTGAAATGCTTAAAAGAAGAAAAAAAATCATTGAAAGATATAATGAAGCTTTTACTCCTTTAGGTGTTGAAGTATTAAATCATTATGATGAAGATCATCAATCAAGTGGACATCTTTATATTACAAGGGTACCAAATATTACAGGTGATCAAAGAAATGAAATTATAGAAAAAATGGCTGAAAGAGGAATAGCATGTAATGTACATTACAAACCACTTCCAATGCTTTCAGCTTATAAGAATCTGGGATTTGATATTAAAGATTATCCAAATGCTTATAATCAATTTGTTAATGAAATTACTTTACCACTTCATACTAAGTTGAGTGATGAAGATGTAGATTATATTATTGGTAATTTTAAGGAGATTATTTCATGCTTGTAAAAGAGTGGAATGAATTACCTGATTATATGCAGGTAGAAGAAGTAAGACCTTATTATGAAATACTTAGAAAGAAAAAAGGACAATTAGTATTAAAGAGAATATTTGATATATGTGTTTCTTTAGTATTAATTGTTTTATTATCTCCAATTATTATTTTCTTTTCTATCTGGATCAAATTAGATTCTAAAGGACCAGTATTCTATAGACAAGAACGTATTACTCAATATGGAAAAGTATTTAGAATATTTAAATTTAGAACCATGGTCAATAATGCAGATAAGATTGGAAATCTTGTCACATCAAAAAATGATTCAAGAATAACTAAAGTAGGAGAAAAAATTAGAAAATATAGAATAGATGAAATACCTCAACTATTTAATGTATTGATAGGAGATATGTCTTTTGTAGGAACAAGACCAGAAGTAAAAAAATATGTAGATCAGTATACACCAGAGATGTATGCCACATTGTTACTCCCTGCGGGTATTACAAGTGAGTCAAGCATTCGATATAAAGATGAGGATAAATTATTAGACATTGCCACTGATATAGATAAAGTTTATGTCGAAAAAATTTTGGTTGACAAAATGAAATTTAATTTAGAGAGCATTAATAATTATAGTTTTTTAGAAGAAATCTTAACAATGTTAAGAACAGTATTTGCTGTTCTTGGAAAGGAATATGAATAATTACTTAATATGATTACTATAAGAAAAGTAGAATCAAATGAAAAAAAAATAATCAATGAAATTGTTACAATTCACTTAAAAACGTTTGATGGTTTTTTCCTTACGTTTATGGGAAGAGGATTTTTAAATCAAATGTATATATCATATTGTAAACATAAAGATTCAAATCTTTTGGTTGCAGAAGAGAATAATCAAGCAATTGGTTTTTTAGCATATTCTAGTGATTTTAGTGGATTGTATAAATTTATGTTAAAAACAAGATTAATACAATTTGCGTGGTATAGTTTAGGAGCTTTTTTTAGAAAACCAACAGCATTTATGCATATAATACGAGCATTTTTAAAGCCAAGTGAAGCAAAGAGAGAAGATGAATATGTCGAATTATCTTCAATTGGTGTTGATCCTAAATTAAAATCTAAAGGAGTAGGATCATTGATGATTGATAAATTAAAGGAAATTGTAGATTTTTCAAAATTCTCATATATTACTTTGGAAACTGATGCGATAGATAATGAAGGTGCAATTTGTTTTTATGAAAAAAATGGCTTTAAGAAAAAAAGAAAATTTAAAACAGCTGAAGGAAGAGAAATGTATGAATATAGATTTAATTTAGGAGAAAAAGAATGAATATATTATATTTTGCATCGGTAGATTTTTATCAAAAACCAAATCCATCTTTTCATCTTATGCATTCAATGATAGATGATTTACTAAAAAATGAAAACAAAGTTAATTATATAGGGTATGCACTGGAAAGTAGTTCAGAACATGTACCATTAGAATTTAAAAATAATCCTAATTTTTCTTATAATTTGGTAGTAATGCCAAATACAAAAAAATCTAATTTTTTAAAGCGATATGTAGATGGTATTAAATATGCAATTAAATCAAGAAAATATATAAAACATTACGCTTTAACCAGTGATGTTATATTTATACAATCATCTCCAACGGCGTTGTTCAATATTGCTGTTGTGAAAATGATTATAAAAAGTAAGAAAAAAATTGTTTATAATGTACAAGATATGTTTCCAGGAAGCAGTATTGCTAGTGGTGTGATGCCTTATAGATGGATGCAAAAAATATTTTTTTATTTACAAAAAAAAGCATATAAAATGTCAGATGTTATTGTGGCTATATCAGATGATATGAAGGATAAGTTAATAGCACAGGGAGTTTCTAAAGATAAAATTGAAGTAATTGTAAATTGGTTTAATGATGAAACAGTATCTGAAGTTGATTGGAAAAATAATAAATTTGTTCAGATTGCAGAGATGGATATAAATCGATTTTATGTTCAATATGCTGGAACAATGGGGTACGTTTTTGATTATAAAATGATTGTCCAAGTTGCAGAATTACTAAAAAATGAAAAAGACATTATTTTTCAAATGATTGGTGAGGGTAGTCAAAAACAAGATTTTGAAAATCTTGTTAGAAAAAGAAAACTTGATAATATAGTTTTTCTTCCATTACAAAAACAAGAGCTAGTTTCAGATGTTTATAGTGCTTGCTCCGTATGTATTATACCTTTAAAAAAAGGGGTTATTGGAAATTCAGTTCCAAGTAAAGCTGGATTATTAATGGCATGTAAAAGACCTATTATTACATCATCTGATAAGGGATCGAAATATAATTCAATGATTAATGAAAATGGTATTGGTTTTGCTTTTGGAACTGAAGAAGCAAAAAAAATGTCAGAGGCTATATTAAAATTAAAAAATGATAAAGAGTTATGCAATGAGATGGGGATAAAAGGGTATGAATTTGGACATGATTTATACTCTAAATCTACTAATATGAAAAAATATACACAATTATTTTTAAAGTTGTCAAAGTGAAAGGATAATTATGAAAAAAAAGATATATAAAATAGGAATTTGGGGACAATTCGGTGATGGTGGACCAATAGCCGATGGTCAAGCAGTTAGGACAACAATTACTACAAACGAATTAAAAAAAAGATATGGTGATGATAATGTTCTTATTTTAAATACAAATGCATGGAAGAAACATCCAATAAAATTTTTTTTAGATACTATTAATCTTTTAAAAAAAAGTGAAAATATATTGATATTCCCTGCAGATAATGGTTTAAAAGTTGTTGCTCAAATATATGATATATTTAATGTATTTTTTAAAAGAAAACTTTTTTATATTGTAATAGGTGGTTTTTTACCAGCGTTTTTAGAAAAAAATCCAAGGTATATAAAAATACTTAATAAATATGAAGTATTGTTTGTTCAAACACCGAACTTAAAAAAAGATTTGGAAAATTTAGGAATTAAAAATATAGAAATGATGACAAATTTTAAAATACAAAAAATAAGAGCATCTGAAGATATTAAAATTGATGAAAATGAAAATATTAAGTTGTGTATTTTGTCTAGATTAACAAAAGATAAAGGAATAGAAGATGCTGTTGAAGCAGTCAAAGAAGCTAATGATATATTTGGAAGTGTGAAAGTAAAATTAGATTTATATGGAATAGTGCCAGAATATTATAAAGAGAGATTTGCACATTTAATCAATCAAAATAAAGATTTTGTAGAGTACAAAGGTGTTGCAAATTACAATCAAACAGTAGATGTGTTAAGAAATTATTTTGCATTATTATTTCCAACGTATTTTCACGGCGAAGGCTTTGCTGGATGTATAATTGATGCTTTTTTTGCAGGAATACCAATAATTGCTACTGATTGGTTATACAACAAAGATATTGTTAAAGATAAAAAAAATGGAATACTAGTGCCTATTAAAAATTCACATGAGATAGCTAATGCGATTGTTGAATTATATAACAATAGAGATTTAGTATTAGAAATATCAAAAAATAATTCTAATGAAGCAAAAAAATATACATCCGAACAAGTTCTAAAGGAATTATTTGACTATTTAGATAATGGAGAAAAGTATGAATAGAAAGGTTAATTATTATTTTCGTATAATTTTTAATATACTAAGAAATATTACATTAAGAATAAAAAGTTTAAATTCAATAAGATGTTCTTTAATTCAACTATTTATTCCATTTGCAGATATTATTGTATCTACAAACGGAGGAAAAATAATTATAAAAGAAAAATGTAATATTGAAAAAAATGCAATCATTAGATCTTCTGGCGGAGATCTTCTAATAGGCAAAAATGTTTATATTAATCGAAATTGTAATATTATCTCTCATGAAGAAATAAAAATAGGTAACAGAGTAACTATTGGTCCTAACGTATGTATTTATGATCATGATCATAATTATAAATCAAAAGAAACTAATGGAGAATATGTAACAAAAAGTATCAATATTGGGGATAATGTATGGATTGGAGCAAATTGTATTATAACTAAAGGAGTAACAATCGGTGCTAATAGTGTTATTGCAGCTGGAACAATTATAACTAAGGATATTAAAAAGGATACAATTATTCGTTCTGAAATATCATATATATCTTACCAAATAGACAAAATGTAATATAAAAAAGGAAGGAATGTGTTATGGATAATAGAAAAAATTTTTTTATTATAACCTGGAATAATTATCCAGAGGGTGATGCAGGGGCAATAAGGCAACATGCATTTTCAAAAAATATTAAAGATTTAGGGTATCGACCAATTATTATAGGTATGGGAAAAACAACAAAATTTAAGAAGAAAATATACGATCAAATTGAATACTATTCTTTGCGTTATGCAAATAAAAAAATAGTTTTTAGAATTTTTGGAAGGCTATTTTTCTTTTTAAATATGAAAAAAATTTTAAATAAATATTCTTCAAAAAAAATTGCAGGCATTCTCATTGTTTCAGGTGATAAAAATACTTTTCGCTGTATTGAAAAATATGCGAAAAAAAACAATATTCAATTATACCATGATAGTGTTGAATGGTATTCAGAAAGTGAGTTTACTCTTGGTTCAAAAGATCCAGCATATAAACACAATAATGATATAAATACAAAATATATTGATCAAAAATATAAGGTTTTTGCTATAAGTAGTTATCTTGAAAAACACTTTAAAAGTAAAGGAGTTAATGCTATTAGAATACCTGTCATTATGGATATACCAAATATCTATAATAAAATTAATAAAAGTAATAAAAATAAAATAAAATTTTTATATGCAGGACACATGGGAAGCAAGGATCATATTGATCAATTTATAAAAGCAATAAGCATATTATCACCCAAAGATCAATTAAAAATTGAATTTAATATTTTGGGTGTTACATATGACCAATATAAATCAAAATATGGAATTATTAATCAAAATTTATTAAATGATATAATTTTTTTTAGAGGAAGAGTTTCTAGAAATGAAGTGATGGATTATTTAACAAATACAGATTTTACAGTTTTATTTCGACCATCTGAAGAGAGATATGCTAAAGCAGGTTTTCCAACAAAATCAGTTGAAAGTTTGTCTACTGGAACACCGATATTATGTAATCTTTCGTCAGATTTAGGAATGTACCTAGTTGATGGTAAAAATTCTATTTTAGTAAATCAACCAACTGAAAAAGAATTGAAAAATGCAATAAAGAGAATTCTTACTCTGAATAAGAAACAGTTGGAGCAAATGCAAATGTTATCATATGAGACAGCTATTAATAATTTTGATAGAACAAGATATCTAGATGATTTTAGAAATTTTTTAATTGAAAATAATGAAATTTAGAAAGGTAATGTAATTTTATGTCTATTTATTTAGAAAAAAAAGAAAAATGCTGTGGATGTAAAGCATGTCAAGATATTTGTTCATTTAATGCAATTAGTTTTAATTGTGATGATGAAGGGTTTTGGTATCCTAATATTGATGAAAATAAATGTGTTGAATGCAAATTATGTGAAAAAATATGCCCACAATTAATAAAAATTGAAGAAAAAAAACCACTGGAAATTTATGCAGCACGTAATATTAATGAACAAATTATTAATCAAAGCTCGTCAGGAGGAATATTTACTGCATTAGCAACAACGATAATCAATGAAAAGAAAGGACATGTTTATTGTGTTGAATATGATAATAATATGGTAGCAAAATATAAATGCGTGGATAAAATTGAAGATTTAAATTCTTGTAGAGGAAGTAAATATGTACAAGCTGATGCAAAGGAAATATATAAAAATATATTGGAAGATTTAAAAAATGGGATTTTTGTGATGTTTATAGGTACTCCATGTCAGGCAGCTGCTGTAAGAGAAATTACTAAAAATAATGAAGAAAAGATATTGATTGTTGATTTTATTTGCCATGGTGTACCAAGTCCAAAACTATTTAAAGAATATATTGACTATATGCAGAAAAAGAACAGAAGCAAAATTGTAAAATATAATAATAGATCTAAAATAGAGGGCTGGAAACATTTAGAGGAGCTAACATTTGAAAATGGAAAAGTTGATTATACATCATCTTTTTCACAGGCTTGGAGAAATATATTCTATTCTCATAATTGCTTAAGACCATCATGTTATGAATGTAGGTATAATCATTATGAAAAACGTAGGGCAGATATAACAATTGCAGATTACTGGGGAATAGATAATTTTCATAAAGATTTTTCAAATGACGCAGGAAATTCATTAGTAGTCATATATACAAAAAAAGGTGAAGAGTGGTTTAAGAAAATGTCTAAACAAATATTGTATATTTAGGCAACCTCATTTTCGAGGAGAGTCTGCAGTTTCTCTTAATAGAGATGAATTTTGGGTTGATTATAAGAGAAAAGGAGTAGATTTTATTATAAAAAAATATGGAAAATGTACTTTAAAATTAAGAACAAAAAAATTTATTAAAAGAAAATTAGGAAGAATTTAGATAGGAAGAAGAGACAAGTATGATAAACAGTATCAAGTGGAAAAATAAATGGAAATTTCTAATAGTGTGCTTAATTATTAATATAATATATTTATTAGAATTGCTGCCGAATCTAGGAATATCTTTACCTTTTTATTTTTCATCAAGAAAAGTATTAATGTTTCTTTTCTTTATATCTATTATACTAATATTTTATAGAAAAAAATTTTATATTAATAGATTTTCGTTTTTATTTTTTTTGATGAATGGCTACTGTTTTTTTATTACATTTATGAATAATACGTTACAGCAACAGCCATTTTATTATTATTTTTCAGCAATTATGTATCCATGGATAATTACATATATATTTGAGTACTTGTTTAGTAATTTAAATGATCAAAATAAAGTTCAAAATGTATCAGTTATTATGTCATTAACAAGTTTAGTATATTTTTTTTTGTTATTTCAATATAAAAATAGTTTGCATACTACATTGACAGCAAGTGGAGAAGCATCAATATATTTTATTTTAACATTAATGCCTTTTGTATTATGCTGTAAAGGAAAATTTAAAAATGTTTTTTTAATATTATGTATTACTGCAGTTTTTATTGCTTTAAAAAGAACGGCATTGATAGGAATAATATCAAGTTTATTTGCGTATTTTCTTGTTAAATTTAAAAAGCAAGATGAAAAAAAGTTTAAATTAGTTCTATATTGTATGATTGGAGTACTAATTTTTATCATAATATATCAAATTATTGTTAAATATACAGGAAATGATTTAATAGAAAAAATGATGAACATAAAGGATGATGGAGGTTCCAATAGAGAATACATATATAACCAAGTATTTGAAAAATTTAGAACTTTAAATTTTAATCAAAAATTGTTTGGTCTAGGATTTAATGGTGTACGATATGGATATAATATTTCTTCTGCGGGAGTGATTGTATCTGCACATAATGATTTTTTAGAAGTGCTATGTGATTATGGCTTTATTGGATTGCTTTTTTATATGATTTTTATAAAGAAAATAATACAAATTCTTATACATTTAAAAAAAATAGAATCACCTTATGCGCCTGCATGTGCAGCTGCTTTGGTGATGTTTTTTGTATTATCAATGTTTAGCCATCTATTATTGTACACATCGTATTTTATTAATTTATTAATCTTTTTTGTTATGGTGGAACATATTGCAAATCAAAATAAAAAGGAAGTGAGAATATATGGAAAAAAAGGTTTTTAGTATAATAATTCCTATTTATAACGCAGAACGTCATTTGAAATCATGTTTAGATTCAATAGTAAATCAAAATTACCTCAATTATGAAGTTTTACTTATAGATGATGGTTCAACAGATAAATCAGGTGAAATTTGCGATGATTATGTGTCGCGTTTCAAAAAATTCAAAGTAATTCATAAAGAAAATAAAGGAGTTTCAAACGCAAGAAATAAGGGAATTGAGTTATCTCAGGGAGAATACTTGTTGTTTGTTGATAGTGATGACTTTTTGTCAGAAACATATTTAAGTTCTATTTATTCAGTAATAGAAAAATCAAATCCAAGTGTAGTTGTAAACTCTAGTTATTATATTTATTCTCAAAACAGTTATTTTTGTGAAACGTATGCTATTAGCAATATATCAGAAATTACAAGTGAAAATATTACAGATTTGCTATTAGAAAGAGTATATCCAAGTGCGTTATGGATGTCTGTATACAAAAGAAGTTTATTAGATAATCATAGATTAGATGAGACAATACATTTTTATGAAGACTTAGATTTTCAATTGAGTTTAGTTGATAGTTTGAAATGTATTTCAATTAATAAAATTCCAGGATATTTTTATAGAGATGGTAGTGAAACGCATTCAACCTTTTCAGAAAAAACGATATCCTGCTATAAATTAATTGATAAATTATATAAAAAAAATATTTCAATCAGTAAAATAAATATTTTAGAAAGTGAATTTGTAATTAGCAATGCAATAATAGCAGCAAAAGATATTAAAAATCATAAAAGCTTAGATAAAATTCTAAAAATTAGGGCTAAAAAGCTAAAAAAATCAATTAGTGTTAAAAATAAAAAAAATATATATAAATGGATAAAATTGATTGCATTATCCCCTAAGTTGTTTTATGTGCTTTTTAGAATAAAACATAGAAAGGAATAGAAAAATGATAGGAATTTTAACATATTATAATCCAATAAATTACGGAGCTGTATTTCAAGCATATGCCATGCAAGAAATAATAAAAACAATATTACCTAATGAAAATGTGGGAATTATTGAATACTCTCCAAAAGCGATTAATGACGATTACAAATTAATTAAAACAATGTCAGCAAAGGCGATAATAATGTCTTTTTTTAATTATAGAGCAAATAGAAAAAGAAAAATTATTTTTAATAATTTTGTTGAACAAAATATTTCTCTAATATCATTTAATGAAATAGACTTGGTATCTACAATTATTTTAGGTAGTGATCAGATTTGGAATCCTAATATTAGTAGAGGATTTGATCCTGTATTTTTTGGAATGTTAGGGGATGATAAAAAAAGAAAAATTTGTTCATATGCTGCTAGTATAGGTGTAGAGAGTTTAACTGAAAATCAAAAAAATGATTTAAAAATGAAATTAAAAAATATTGATTATATTAGTGTTAGAGAAAATTCTGCTGCAAAAATTATAAAAGAATTATTTTCTTTTGAAAAAAAAATTATGGTTGACTTAGACCCAACACTTTTATTAAAAAAAGAACAATGGATAAATTTATCCGAGAAATATAATCATAATAAACCTTATATTTTTGTATATTCATTATCTGGCTATCAAGAAACATATTTAACAGCGCAAAAAGTTTCTAAATATTATGATGCAGAAATTATTGAAGTAACAATAAAAAATAGAAAACCATTTATTCGAGCAAAACATAAAGTCTTGAAAACAATTTCTCCAAATGTTTTTTTGGGGATGATTAAAGATGCAGAAGCAATTGTAACAGATTCATTTCATGGAACTGTTTTTTCATTGATTTTTAATAAATCAATGTATGTAGTTCCAAATAAAAGTAAAGGGTCACGTATGATAGAACTTTTACAAAGTGTAAATTTAGAATCAAGAATTATTAGAAATGTTGATGATGATTTAGATTATAAAAAAATTGACTATGAATATGTTGAAAAAATTATGGAGATGAATAAATTGAATTCTATTAAGCATCTTGTAGAAGCGTTAACTATTGATAGTAAAGAAAATAGAGAGGTAAAAGATGTCTAAACAAAGTGAATTAGCAAGAAATGCGTTAATTTTAACATTTGGTAAAATTTGTACACAATTTGTAAGTTTTCTTCTTTTACCTTTATATACTGCCTTATTGAAACCAGTGGAATACGGAATTGTTGATTTATTTAATACGTACATTACATTATTAATACCTATATTTAATTGGCAATTTGAAAATGGATTATTTAGATTTATGTTAGATTATCGTGGAAATAATGAAAAACAAAAGGAATTATTTTCAACAGTTTTATCAACGAATTTTATTCAAGTAATATTCTACATATTAATTTATTTAATAGTTAGTCCATTTATTCATTCAGAGTTTAAAATTTATTTAGCTCTTGATGTAGTGATTAATATCTTATTAAATACTCTTCTTCAATTTCCAAGAGGATTAGGAAGAAATGATATTTATTCTTTTGCAAGTTTTTTATCAGCTTCACTGACTGTTGTATTAAATGTGGTTTTTATAGCAGGTTTTAGGTGGGGAGCATATGGGTTATTTAATGCTACTTTATTAGCAAAAGTACTAACTTGTATATATTTATGTTTTGTAACAAAAATATGGAAATATTACTCTATAAAATTTATTAATAAAGAAACATTTAAGGATGTCTTCAAATATTCTTTACCTCTTGTACCTAATAATCTTTCTTGGTGGGTTGTGGGAGCATCAGATAGAACAATTGTTTCACGTTTTATAAGTGTAACAGCAAATGGTATGTATTCTGTTGCAAACAAATTTTCTTCAGTATACATTACCTTCTATAATGTATTTAATTTATCATGGACAGAATCAGTTTCTTTGCATCTGTTAGATAACGATGGTGAAGATTTTATAGAAGATACATTAAATACGTTATTTAGAATTTTTTCATGCCTTTGTGTTTTAATGATAGTTTTTATGCCTTTTATTTTTCCAATTATGATTAATAAACAATATTTTGATGCTTACTATCAAATACCAATATTAATGATTGCTGTATTATTTCAGGTTGTAGTTGGATTATATAGTGCTATATATGTTGCTTTAAAAAAATCAGTTGAAATAGCAAAAACCTCATTTGGTGCAGCAATAATAAACCTTGTTGTTGATATTGTATTAATAAAATTAATAGGGCTTTATGCAGCATCTATATCAACTTTAGTTGCATATATGGTAATGGCAATATATAGATACTATGATTTAAAAAAATATGTAACAATTATTTTAGATAAAAAAATTATAGCTGATACAATAATTATTTTTACTACGAGCTTAATTTCATATTATTTAAATATATTTGCATTAAATATATTAATATTAGTAATTGCAATAGTCTATTCAATTATGATTAATAAGAGTTTTTTAAAATCTATTTGTAGAACAATTATGATTAAAATTAAAAATAAATAAAAAACAATAAAGGAGAAATATAAAAATGAGTTTATTTAAAGGAAAAACATTAATGATTACCGGAGGAACTGGTAGCTTTGGAAATGCGGTGTTAAACCGCTTTTTAAATACAGATATTGGAGAAATTAGAATCTTCTCCAGAGATGAAAAGAAGCAAGATGATATGCGTCATGAATATCAAGCTAAGATGCCAGAAGTGGCAGATAAGATCAAATTCTACATAGGAGATGTAAGAAATCTACAATCTTGTAAGAATGCAATGCATGGTGTAGATTATATCTTCCATGCAGCAGCATTAAAACAAGTACCATCTTGTGAGTTCTTTCCAATGGAAGCTGTTAAAACAAATGTTATTGGAACAGAAAATGTTTTAACAGCAGCTATTGAAGAAGGAGTAGAAGCAGTTATCTGTTTAAGTACAGATAAGGCAGCATATCCAATCAATGCAATGGGTATTACAAAAGCAGTAGAAGAAAAAGTAGCAGTAGCTAAATCAAGAATGTCAGGAAAGACAAAAATCTGCTGTACGCGTTATGGAAATGTCATGTGTTCTAGAGGATCAGTTATTCCATTATGGATCGATCAAATCAAAGCAGGAAATCCTATTACAGTAACTGAACCATCTATGACAAGATTTATCATGAGCTTGGATGAAGCAGTAGATTTAGTATTGTTTGCATTTGAACATGGTGAAAATGGAGACTTATTGATTATGAAAGCACCAGCATGTACGATTCAAACACAGGCAGAAGCAGTATGTGATTTATTTGGTGGAAATAAAGATGAAATCAAAGTTATTGGTATACGTCATGGAGAAAAGATGTATGAAACTTTATTGACAAATGAAGAATGTGCTAAGGCAATAGATATGGGTAATTTCTATAGAGTACCAGCAGATAATAGAGGATTGAACTATGATAAGTATTTCAAAGATGGAGATGAAGAAAGAAATACGTTAACAGAATTCAATTCAAATAATACAAGAAGATTAACATTAGAAGAAACAAAAGAAACAATTTCTAAACTTTCATATATTCAAGAAAGATTGAATGAAGAATAGGAAATTGTTTTTTTAGTGGAGAAATTATTATGGAATATAATTTTAAATGGAAAAATAATGGAAAGACAAAGCTATGTATAGGATTAGGAACAAGACCTGAAATCATTCGTCTTGCTGCAGTTATTAAAAGATGTAGAGAATACTTTGATACATGTGTCATCTATTATAATCAAAACTGGGATAAAAATTTGAGTACAGTTTTCTGGGAAGATTTTGAATTGAAAAATAATGAAGGTGAATTTGGACCAGATATTCTTGTACCAGTAGTTGGAGATAATCTAGGTGTTACTTGTGGAAATATCTTAGGAAGAAGCTATGAATTATTAAATGAACTACAACCTGATGGTTATTTAGTATTAGGTGATACAAACAGCTGCTTGAGTGCAATCAGTGCCAAGAGATTACATATCCCTCTTTTCCACATGGAAGCAGGAAACAGATGCAAGGATGAATGTCTTCCAGAAGAAACAAACAGAAGAATCGTTGATGTCATCAGTGATGTCAATTTATGTTATAGCGAATTTGCTAGAAAGTATTTAGCTGATACAGGGTTGCCTAAAGAAAGAACCTATATGACAGGATCTCCAATGGCTGAAGTATTGAGAGGAAATCTTGACAAGATCCAAAAATCAGATGTCTTAGAAAGATTAGGACTTGAAAAAGATCATTATATTTTATTAAGTGCTCATAGAGAAGAAAATATCGATACGGAAAAGAACTTCATTTCTTTATTTACAGCTATCAATGCACTTGCAGAAAAATATGACATGCCAATCTTATATTCATGTCATCCTAGAAGCAAAAACAGACTAGAAAAAAGCGGGTTTAAATTAGATCCAAGAGTAAGGGTCAATGAACCATTAGGATTCAATGACTATAACTGTCTACAAATGAATGCTTTAGCGATCGTTTCTGACAGTGGAACACTGCCAGAAGAAAGCAGCTTCTATTTAAGCATAGGGCATCCTATAGCTGCTGTATGTATCAGAACAAGTACAGAAAGACCTGAAGCATTGGAAGCAGGTGATTTCATTCTTGCAGGTATTACAATGAAAGAATTATTGAATGCAACAGATATGGCTATTGAAATGAAACAAAAAGGTGTGTTGGGTAAACCATGTCCAGATTACGTAGATGAAACAGTTTCTATGAAGGTAGTCAGAATCATTCAGGGATATATCAATGTTGTCAATAAAATGGTATGGAGAAAATATTAGAATGAAGATATTAGTAACAGGAGCCAAGGGCATGGTAGGAACTGCCCTTGTTAATAACTTAAAAACAATACAGGATGGAAGAAACAAGACAAGACCTGATATCCATATAGAAGAGATTTATGAATATGATATCGATAATACATTGGAAGAATTAGAAAAGTACTGTAAGGAATGTGATTTCGTATTCAATCTTGCAGGAGTCAACAGACCTGAGAATACAGAAGACTTTATGAATGGAAACTTTGGTTTTGCTTCTACATTATTAGATACATTAAAAAAATATAACAATAAGGCAACGATCATGTTGAGCAGTTCTATCCAAGCGACCCTTGCAGGTCGCTTTGGAACAAGTGAATATGGAAAATCAAAGAAGGCGGGAGAAGAACTGTTTTTCGACTATTCAAAAGAAACAGGAGCTAAAGTAGCAGTCTATCGTTTTCCAAATCTGATGGGACATTCAAGACCAAGATATAACAGTGCTATTTCAACATTCTGTTGGGCAGTAGCCAATGATGAAGAATTTACAGTCAATGACAGAAGTACAGAATTAGAAGTCCTTTATATTGATGATCTAATTGAAGGTATGTATGATCTGTTAGAAGGAAAAGAACAACGTTGTGAGTTTGATGATGTTGAAACAGTTGATAAAGAAGATGGAAGATACTGCTACATTCCAGTAACACATAAAGTGACATTAGGAGAAATCGTTGATTTACTAGAACAGTTTAAAAACCAACCAAAGACGTTAATGATGCCTAAAATGCCAGAAGGATCATTTGCGAAAAAACTATATAGTCTATATCTTTCTTATCTTCCTAAAGAAAAGTTTGCTTATTCGTTAAAAATGAACTGTGATGACAGAGGATCATTTACTGAACTTGTACACACAGAAGACTGTGGACAGGTATCAATCAATATCTCAAAACCAGGAATTACAAAAGGACAACACTGGCATAATTCAAAATGGGAATTATTCATTGTAGTACAGGGACATGGATTAATCCAAGAAAGAAATATTAATACAGGAGAAATCGTAGAATTTGAAGTAAGCGGGGATAAGATAGAAGCAGTACATATGATACCAGGATGGACACATAACATCATCAATTTATCAGAAACTGAAAATCTTGTCACAGTTATGACATGTAATGAAGTCTTCAATCCAGCTCATCCAGATACGTTCTTTGATCCAGTTAAATAAGTAAATAATGAAGAAGGTGTAATTTTGAATAAAACAATTTTTGTCACAGGTTCAGCCGGTTTTATCGGTTCTAACCTGGTATTGAAATTATTAAAAGAAAATTATGATATTCATATTATCGGTATCGATAATATGAATGATTATTATGATGTATCAATAAAAGAATACAGACTGAATAAAATTAAAGAAGAAGTAAAGAAGACTACGAACAAGTGGTCTTTTTATTATGGAAATATTTCTGATAAGAAACTGATCGATAAGATCTTTGATGAACATAAACCTGATATTGTAGTTAACTTAGCTGCACAGGCAGGGGTCAGATATTCTATCAGTAATCCTGATGCCTATATCGAAAGCAATCTGATTGGTTTCTATAACATTCTAGAAGCTTGCAGACATTCCTATGATGATGGAAACAAAGGTGTAGAACACCTTGTTTATGCGTCATCGAGCAGTGTCTATGGTTCTAATAAGAAAGTACCATACAGTACGGATGATAAGGTAGATAATCCAGTAAGCTTATATGCTGCAACAAAGAAAAGCAATGAGTTAATGGCGCATGCCTATAGTAAGCTTTATAACATTCCATCTACTGGACTAAGATTCTTTACAGTCTATGGTCCAGCAGGAAGACCAGATATGGCTTATTTTGGATTTACTAATAAACTAAGAAATAATGAAACAATCAAAATCTTCAATTATGGAAACTGTAAAAGAGATTTTACATATATCGATGACATCGTAGAAGGAGTATCAAGAGTTATGAAGAAAGCTCCTGAAAGAAAGACAGGAGAAGATGGCTTACCAGTGCCACCATACGCAGTCTATAACATAGGAAACAGTCATCCAGAAAACTTACTAGAGTTTGTAGATATCTTACAACAGGAACTGATCAGAGCAGGAGTATTACCAGAAGATTATGATTTTGAAGCACATAAGGAACTTGTACCAATGCAACCAGGAGATGTACCAGTAACCTATGCCGATACATCAGCATTGGAAAGAGACTTTGGATTCAAACCAAGTACGTCATTAAGAGATGGACTTAGAGAATTTGCTAGATGGTATAAAGAATTTTATATGTAAAGAAGGAATCTTATATGGATGAAAAAGCATGTCTATTTTATTTTTTTGATAATTATCAATGTGATTATATTAGAGCTGAGAATCAAAATGTATCGGATTATTTAAAACAAGAATATAGAAAGTTTTTAGATGGTTTAAAAATTGCTTTAGACGGAGATAATGAGGGAATTGAAGAATTATGTAACGAAATAAAATCTAATTTAGATTTTATTGAAGATAATTGCAAACAAATAGCCGAAGTTGTTGAAAAAAGGGAAAGAGGATTTTTTAAACAAGCTTGTGATCAAGCATTTAAATTGTTTAATAATTGGGAAAGTTATATTTTTTCAGCTAGATATTTAAAGGACAATTTTTATAGAATTAGAAAAGGTGATTTTTCAAAAGGAAATGAAAATATACAAAGGAAAGAATTATTTCATGCTCCTATTAATAAAAATAAATATATTTCCAGTGGGAGATATAGTATTTCGGGATATCCTTGCCTATATTTATCTGATGGGCTGGGCCTTTCATGGTTAGAAACAGGAGCACCGAATAATTTTAGTTATGCAGTTTTAAACTTTTGTCAGGGAGCACCATTTAATGTGATTGATTTTTCTATAACTCCAAATATGTTTCATTCTTCTTATCATGTCTATAAACAGTATATGAATAATTTTGGAATAAAATATATAATTTCATTTCCTTTTCAACTTGCTTGTTCTTTAAAAGTAAAAAATAGAAGCGATGCTTTTAAAGCAGAGTATATAATACCACAAATACTAATGCAATGGCTTTTAGAAAAAAGCAAATACGATGGGATAAAATATAAGTCATCTTTAAACAGTTCTACTGCAAAAAAATATGGCTATTCGAATTATGTATATCCTACAAAAAGTTATAGAACAGATGGGTTTGATGAAAAGCTAGTAAATTCTTTTGAATTATCAAATATTGAATATGTAAAAATTAAAGATTGGTTTGATGGTGCAAAAAAAGAATTTGATTGCGCCAAAGAATTGAGAAATAAATTAGTTAAAAAAAATAAAGATGCAATTATAAGTAGAATAGTTAATCTTTTTGATGAGATAGAAAAGTGCAAAGAAAATATTATAAATGGAAATAATGATGAAGATAATTATTCCAAAATGGATGACATTTATAGAGATATAAAAAATCTGAAAAAAGAAATTAACAAAGAATCTTTAGAAGTAGATTTTGAGGTTACAAAATTAATAGAAAAGATTGAAAATCTTCATTACGATATAATTCCCTTACTTATAGGAAAAAATAATAAGTTACATTTTAAAAAGATTGGAGAGGATTAGATTGAAACTAGCAGTAGCAGGAACAGGATATGTAGGATTAAGCATCGCTACATTATTAGCACAGCATCACGAAGTGATGG
>OGIE01001157.1_pt1 | contig 38049 bp, 22 predicted proteins | sample 1571581 | NCBI WGS metagenome assembly OGIE01 (sample SAMEA2582021, study PRJEB24529) | metagenome | biome: Human gut stool | place: China | collected 2011 | reverse complement strand
GTTAATCAGAGGGTCCTTGGTTCAAGTCCAAGAGGAAGAGCAAAAAGGTTCGTCATTGCGGCGAACCTTTTTTGTTTTCTATAAAAACCACTTCATTTATTGCCGCACTTTTTAAGGAAAGCCAGAGGAAAGTGAGGACGTTTAGTATTATTTAACTATCCGCCACAGCTAAGGTCAGCACACTGATGCGTATTCCGGCCACCTCACAGAAAACATCGGCACAGGCGGTAGTCGTGGAACCGGTAGTCAGCACATCGTCTATTATCAATACGTGCTTTCCCTTGAAGCACTCCGGATGGTGCAGCCGGAAGATGCCGTCTACATTCTCCCAACGCTCATAAACCGACTTACGTGTTTGTGTATCCGTATGCTTTTCTCTCACCACTGAAGAAACATCTACAGGTATTCCAACAACCTGAGATACTCCGCGGGCAATCCATTCACTTTGATTATATCCGCGAGCTCTTCGTTTGCGAGGATGCAAAGGGACGGGGATGATGACATCAATATCCTTAAAAAAGTCTGTAGACGACAATTCTGCTGCCATGAAGCGTCCCATAGTTGCGCCTAATTCTTTCCGGCCACCGTATTTGAATTGATGCAAAATCCTGCGGAAGTCACTCCCCTTGCGGTAGAAGAAATAGGAAGTGGCACGTTCTAAAGGAATTTTCCCCCAGAACATACGTTCTATAAGATTATCTTTTTCTTTATGATAGTTAGTGCGAGGCATGTCCATATTGCACCGGGTGCAGATAGCTTCTTCACCTTCTGCAAGTGGCGCTCCGCAAACAACGCAGCAACGCGGAAAGAAAAGATGAACGAAGGGTAATAACCAGAATTTAAGTATGTTTTCCATAATAAGAGGATTATTCTATTTCTTAATTTTATTCAGCCACCTTCTCACATCCCCAGCGGAGGTACTTCCTGTATAAGCCCCTGGAATACCGGGTGCAAGTGCCCGTTTGTAGCGATAATATGGTGACCTTCCATAAAATTCTCATTTCCGTAGAAATCTGTCACCCTACCACCGGATTCCAGCACCAACAAAGCAGCAGCAGAATAATCCCACTTGCCAATGAAGGCCTCCGCCCAGGCATCAAACCGCCCGGCAGCCACATAACAAATCGCTAGGGCAGCAGAACCGGTCATGCGTATACCACCCACTTTACCATATAAATTATGCATCAGATGTTCTCCCGTACGGGCATATTGACGGGAATTATAAGGCAGTTCAACTACCAGAAAGGCATCTTCCAGTTGTTGCACATCGGAAACCCGCATTCGCTGGCCATCCACATAAGCGCCGCCACCTTTCCAACCATAGAAACACTCGTCACGACAGGGATCATAAACCACTCCCACCAATAGCTCTTCTTTGGAGCGAAGACCTATACACACACAGTAAGGTGCATTATCATGAATGTAATTCGTCGTTCCGTCCAGCGGGTCCACCACCCAGCAATAGGGTTCGTCCCGATACACCGCAGAACCTTCTTCCGTAATAAAACCGGCCTCGGGCAACAAAACGGAGAGCTCAGCTACAATCTGTTTCTCCGACTCTTTATCCACATAAGACACATAGTCGTGCGCTTGTTTCTTCTCTACGCTTTCACTGCGGAACGTTTTCCTTTCTTCTTTCAGGAAACTTCCCGCATCCATAGCGATGCGGCAAACTTCCGCCGTAAGTGATGCTAAATCCATATTCGTTATTTTTTCTTCGTTATTCTATTATCTCCCGCGCAATCCAGGCACAAGCCTCAGCATCTGCCAATGCATGGTGATGTTGCTCCAACTCATAACCGAAATAAGCGGCTACCGTATGCAGTTGATAGTTTGGTAAGCCTTTCACCCGCCTGCGTGCCGTACTCAACGTACAATGAAATTCATAGTCAGGATAATCCAGACTATAAGTCTTGAAAACCGCCTTGAGACAACTTTCATCAAAACCTTTATTGTGGGCTATGAGCGGAAGCCCTTCGATAAGCGGTGCAATTTCTTTCCACACGTCCGGAAATATCGGTGCTTCTGCCGTATCCGCCATCGTCAACCCATGTACACGAGTATTCCAATAGCTATAATATTCCGGTTCAGGACGAATCAGACTATAATAACTATCTACAAACTCCCCCTCCCGAACAATCACAACACCCACACTGCACACACTGGTGCGTTGTTCGTTGGCAGTTTCAAAGTCTATGGCAGCAAAATCTTCCATTCTTATAATATCAAAATCTATTGGACATCCTCTGCCTGCTGATAAATCAGATTTCCTCTCTGGCTGATCGTCCATTTACCATTTTCCATACGGACATTCTTTGTGTCATCATCTTCTACATTCCAGGCGTAACCTCCGGCAGGCAATGAGCGGCGGTCCAGGATATCATTGGGACGCTCATCAGAGAAAAACAATTCCACCTGCAAAGAATCGGGCGCAAAAACAATATATGCCGACTTTTCCTTATCTGCCACATCTTCCATGCGGACTCCTTTTTCCCAAAGGCGAATGCAGTCTTTTTGCACTTCACTCCACGTATATCCGGCGGAAGCAATGCAGCCATGCTCGTCTTTATCATTACCTACGGCATTACTTTCAGCCTTTTTATTTTTGGTATTACCACATGCTGTGAGTGCGACACTCGCACCCATTAAGAGCAATAAACAGATGTATCCTGCTTTCATAAGAATCATTCATTAATATTTCGTACGCCAAAAGTACAAATAAAGCCGAAAACTTTTCCATCTGGTTCACTCTTTTATTTTCCGGCCTACAATTCCAACTGGCTGAGCTGTCGCAGTTATAACTTGAGCCCAAGCTAATTTTATAAAAACAAAAAAAAGACCGATTTTGCCTACATCCTACACCCGGGACATTAATATACTCATTAATAATATCTTATGTGACATAAAAGATTAGCATGCAGATGTAGCCAAACCAGTTTCCTACACCATATTTTTTCAATATATTTACTCACCATCAATATAACATTCTATTTTTCAACATTATATGCATTTTATACAGAACTCACCAAATTATCTTCAAACAGCACCTTTCTACGAGTAAATTAAGCTCATTCAGTGCTTTTTTCTTCAAAGATCCCACAATACTACCACAATCCTTGCGAATAATGAAAGAATACAGCACCAAACACACCGGAAGACGAGGGGTAACACAGTTCTTTCCAAGGATTCAAGAACAGCAACAAAGTAGATAAATGCATATTTAGCCTAATGATTTTGCTCTTTTGAACCGGACAAAATGTTCTTTTGCCTAATTGAAAACTTCGTCCCGCAATTGTGGGCTGTCCGGTGACCAACTGCGGGCTGTCTAGCCCCCATATCGAAACTGTTGGGCCCGCAATTGCGGGACAAAGTTTTCAACCAGGTAAAAGTGCAAAATCAATAGGATAAAAGCAAGTTTACACTCAACCATTAGCTCTTTTCTCTTATGCATTTAGGAAGCTATGCTTTAAAGACAAACACAAAATGAAAGGCACAGGCTTCAAAATGCCACTTATCCCCCACTACCTATTGTTATACTGCCACACATTCCGTACATTTGCAGAAACATCTATAACGTAATATGGTTTTACCTATAAAAATAGAAGATTTAATAAACTCATAAAACCTCATGGAACACCCTCTTTCCCAATTCAAATACTGCCCCAAGTGTGGCTCCGTACACTTTGAAAACAACAACGAAAAGTCCAAGCGTTGTGCCGACTGCGGATTTGTCTATTACTTCAACCCGTCTGCCGCCACCGTAGCACTGATAATGAACGAACAAGATGAACTGCTGGTATGCCGTCGCGCCAAAGACCCGGCTAAAGGAACACTCGATTTGCCCGGCGGTTTCATTGACATGGCGGAAACCGGAGAAGAAGGAGTAAGCCGCGAAGTGAAGGAAGAAACCGGAATGACAGTGAAAAAGGCAGAATACCTCTTTTCACTACCTAATATATATGTGTACTCCGGTTTTACTGTTCACACCCTGGATATGTTCTTCCGTTGTTCAGTAACCGACACACTGCATTATAAGGCTATGGATGACGCGGCAGATGTTTTCTTCCTGCCCCTAAAAAGCATACATACAGAAGATTTCGGACTGCGCTCCATCCGGAAAGGATTAGAAATATTCCTGAAAGAAATGAGCGAATAATTATTCACCTGACACCTATATATCCTAAAAAAGCCAAACAAGTGTAACAAATTCGACTTAAAACCCGTACTTTTGTAAAAACGCGTTGTATCATGAAGAATAAACTCTCCCGAATACTATGCACGGCGCTTTGCTGTGCACCCCTGCTCGCTACGGCACAGACCAGCGAGAAAATCACTTCCCCCCAACGGCTCTATAAGGAAGGACACTCACTGTTTCAACAAAAAGCATATGCAGCCGCTATCCCGCCGCTGCAAGCATTCGTACGCCAGATGGATGCAGAAGGCAAACCACTGCCCGCCGCAGGCGAACGGATGGAAGCGGAATACATGCTGGTATGCGCCGCCTATGAATTAAAAGACTCCAAAAGCATAGGCAAGTTGCAGGCTTATCTGGAAGAATATCCCGATACGCCATATGCCAACCGCATTTATGCACTGATGGCCTCCGTATATTTCTTTGAGGGAAACTATGATGCAGCCATGGCAATGTTCAATGCCACCCGCCTCGACCTGCTGGCCAACGAAGAACGTGACGATATGACGTATCGTCTTGCCACCTGCTACCTGAAAACAGGAAATGTGAAGGAAGCCGCCATATGGTTTGAAACACTTCGCAGCACCAGCAAGAAGTATGCGGCAGATTGTACCTATTATATTTCTTATATCCGCTATACACAGCAACGGTATGATGATGCCCTGAGCGGATTCCTGTCTTTACAGGACAATGCGAAGTATAAAGCGCTGGCACCTTATTATATAGCGGAAATCTACCTCATCAAAAAGAATTATGATAAAGCGGAAATCGTGGCACAAAATTATCTTTCCGCTTATCCGAATAATGAATATACGGCCGAGATGTATCGCGTCCTTGGTGATGCGGACTATCACTTCGGAAAGTATCACGAAGCAATGCAGGCTTTCGAAAAATATCTGGAAAGTAACCAAGAAGAGGCTGCCCGCCGGGATGCGCTCTACATGCTGGGACTTTCATACTATCACTGTGGCGTATTCTCCAAAGCCGCCACCACCCTCGGCAAAGTAACCACCGAAAGCGATGCGCTTTCACAGAATGCTTATCTCCATATGGGTTTGTCCTATCTGCAAATGTCGGATAAGAACAAGGCACGCATGGCATTTGAACAGGCTGCCGCCTCTAATGCAGATATGCAAATCAAGGAACAAGCCGCTTACAACTACGCTCTCTGTATTCACGAAACCTCCTACTCCGCCTTTGGCGAGTCTGTTACCGTTTTCGAGAAGTTCCTCAACGAGTTCCCGAGTTCCCAATATGTAGATAAAGTAAGCAGCTATCTGGTAGAGGTATATATGAATACCCGCAGTTACGAAGCCGCCCTGAAATCCATTGAACGTATCGCACATCCGGGTGCAGCCATTCTCGAAGCGAAACAGAAAATTCTGTTCCACCTCGGCACACAGTCCTTTGCAAATGCACAGTTCCAGGAGGCTATCGGTTACTTCAACCAGTCAGTGGTTTTAGGACAGTACAATCTGCAAACGAAAGCTGATGCCATCTACTGGCGAGGTGAGTCTTACTACCGCCTGAACCGAATGCAGGAAGCTGCTGCCAACTTCAGCGAATACCTGAACCTCACTCCGGACAGAAATACCGAAACATATGCACTGGCATACTACAATCTGGCATATATCGCGTTCCACCAGAAAGATTACTCTCTTGCCCAGAACCGTTTCCTGAAATTCACACAACTGGAAAAGGGAGAAAACGCCACTGCGCTTGCAGATGCTTATAACCGCATAGGTGACTGCTACCTGCACATACGTCGCTTCGACGAGGCAAAACAGTATTATGCTAAAGCTGAAAACATGGGAACCCCTGCGGGTGATTATTCTTTCTACCAACTGGCTTTGGTGGCCGGATTGCAGAAAGATTATGACGGCAAAGTAGCTTTGCTCAACCGTCTGGCAAGCAAATACCCCACTTCGCCTTATGCAGTGAATGCCCTTTACGAAAAAGGCCGGTCATACGTGCAGACCAACAACAGCCGCCAGGCAATTGCAACATTCAAAGAATTGCTGGATAAATATCCGGAAAGCCCGGTCAGCCGTAAAGCTGCTGCCGAAATCGGTTTGCTCTACTACCAGAATGATGAGTACGACCGTGCCATAGATGCTTATAAACATGTCGTAACTCAATATCCGGGTAGTGAAGAAGCCCGCCTCGCCATGCGCGACCTGAAATCTATCTATGTAGATGCCAACCGCGTAGACGAATTTGCCGCCCTGGCCGCCCAAGTACCGGGAGAAATCCGCTTCGATGCCAGCGAACAAGACTCACTGACTTATATCGCTGCCGAAAAGGTATATATGAAAGGGGACATCGCACCTGCCAAAGCAAGCTTCGAACGCTATCTGCAAAGCTTCCCCAACGGTGCATTCAGCTTGAACGCGCATTTCTACCTTTGCACTATCGGCAAAGAGCAGAAAGATGAAGCCGCCGTACTGGAGCATGCCGGCAAGTTGCTGGAATATCCCGACAATCCTTATTCACAGGAAGCACTTATTGCACGGGCAGAAATCCTGTTCAACCGCAAGCAATTTGACCAGGCGCTTGCCGACTACAAACAGTTGAAAGCCAAAGCCACCACTGCCGAACGCCGCCAACTGGCAGCAACCGGAATGTTGCGCAGTGCCGCCCTGATGCAGGATGATGTAGAAACAATTGCTGCCGCCACCGACTTACTCGCTGAAGCCAAGCTGGCACCGGAACTGCATAACGAAGCACTCTATTTCCGTGCCAAAGCCTACCTGAACCAGCGTGCCGACAAGAAGGCAATGAACGACCTCCAGGCATTGGCAAAGGATACACGCACGCTCTATGGAGCCGAAGCCAAATATCTGGTTGCCCAGCAACTGTATGATGCGAAAGAATATCCTGCTGCCGAAAAAGAAATACTCAACTTCATTGAGCAGAGTACACCGCATGCATACTGGCTGGCACGTAGCTTCATCCTTTTATCAGATGTTTATGTTGCCATGGATAAGAAACTGGATGCTCGCCAATATCTGTTGAGCCTGCAACAAAATTACCAGGCTGATGATAACATCAAGCAGATGATTAATGAGAGATTGGAGAAACTGAAATGAGAAAAGTAGGTTAGTAGTAAGTAGTTAGTAGTAAGTAGAATAGCTATATGAAGAAAATACAATGCATATTCGGGACATTGGCACTCATTGCCTTCCCGACCTGGGCACAAGCCCAAACGCAAGCGAAAGACACTACCCTGAGCCGTACGGTCGTGGTAGAACAAGAATACAACCCGGACATCATGGATGCTTCCAAGGTGAACGTATTGCCCAAAGTGGCACCACCTACTGTCAGCAAAAAGACAGTGGAATATGACGCTACTCTTGTACCGGCAGGAAACATTCCCGCAAGCACAATGCAGGCTTACACAGGAGTGGAAAGCCAGGACAAAGCGCAACGCGGCTATGCCCGTCTGGGATATGGCAACTACGGCAATCTGGATGCCCGCGCCAACTATCTGTTCATCCTGCCCAACAGCGATAAACTGAACCTGAATTTCCACATGAACGGTATGGATGGCAAACTGGACATGCCCGGTTCCGATGAGAAATGGAGCGCACGTTATTATCGCACACGTGCCGGTATGGATTATGTACACTCTTTCCGGAAAGTAGATTTGAACGTAGCCGGTAACTTCGGGCTAAGTAATTTCAACTATATGCCCTACACTTCAAATAACAAACAGAAATTCCTGTCGGGCGATGTACATTTCGGAGTGAAATCAACCGGTGAAGAATTACCTCTTCAATTTCATGCCGAAACCAACCTGATGTTCTACGAACGCCAGCACGACTTTCAGTATGAGAATGCACAGGAAGCAATGGTACGGACCAAAGCCGGTGCAATGGGCGCCATCTCCGGCGAACAATATGTGGGTGTAGAGTTAGCTATGGACAATGTGTTTTACAAAAACAACGAATTCGACGATTATACATCCGTAGAGTTGAATCCCTATTACCTGTACCAGAACGACGACTGGAAAATCCGCCTCGGTGCCCACGTTGATTTCGCTTTCGGATTCGGCAAGAAATTCCGGGTAGCACCCGACGTAACCGCCCAATATATTTTCTCCGACAGTTATATACTCTATGCCCAAGCCACAGGCGGACGGCGGACGAATGACTTTCGCAGACTGGAAATGATTTCCCCTTACAGTCAGACCATAGGCCAGTTGGACGCTACTTACGAACAGTTGAATGCTGCCCTCGGTTTCAGAACCAGCCCTGTCACAGGTTTGTGGTTCAACCTTTATGGCGGATACCAGGACTTAAAAAATAACCTTGCCACTATCGGAATTTCCGGCGTTGTTGATCAGGCCTACAGTAGCTCATACCTCCTGCCGCTCCAGGCCAACATGCATAATATATATGCAGGCGCCGAAATCAGCTACAGCTATAAGGATATTATTTCTTTCTCCGCCTCAGGTGTTTACCGTGACTGGAAAACAGCAAAGACTGAAGACAACAGCGGAGAATTACTGCTGGCCTACATGCCTTCTTTCGAAGCGAAGTTTAACGTAGATATTCGCCCCATCCCTTCTGTTCTGGTTAACCTCGGTTATCAACACGCCACCCGCGAAAAAGTGGGAGACCAGCGTGTGGACCCCGTCGGAAACCTGTATCTCGGCGGTAGCTACGAAGTCTTCAAAGACATCTCCATCTATGTCCGTGCAAACAATTTATTGAACAAAAACTATCAATATTATTGGGGATACCCCACGGAAGGTATCAATTTCATGGGCGGAGTGAGTTTCCGTTTTTAACAAACGACATGGCAAAAAAAGTCATTTTTGCTAAAAAAGAATATATTCTCCACATATTATAAGGTGGAAACAATTGTTTTTTTCTACTTTTGCGGGCGAATTCAGTGGCAGGAGTCACTATAAAACAGAAATTTATGCCAAAAAACCTTGTCATTGTCGAATCACCGGCAAAAGCAAAAACAATTGAGAAGTTCCTGGGAAAAGATTATAAAGTCCTTTCCAGCTACGGTCATATACGCGATTTGAAGAAAAAAGAATTCAGTATTGATGTCGAAAAGAACTTTGAACCGGATTACGAAATTCCGGAAGATAAAAAAGCGCTGGTAAAGACATTGAAATCTGAAGCGAAAGAGGCTGATACCATTTGGTTGGCTTCCGATGAGGACCGCGAGGGAGAAGCCATTGCGTGGCACTTGTATGAAGTACTCAAGTTGGAGCCGGAAAACACCAAACGCATCGTATTCCATGAAATTACCAAAACCGCCATCCTGAAAGCCATCGAGCAACCGCGAAACATTGACATCAACCTTGTTAATGCCCAGCAGGCACGACGTATTCTCGACCGTATCGTAGGTTTCGAGTTATCACCCGTATTATGGAAGAAGGTAAAACCTGCACTCTCCGCCGGACGCGTGCAGTCGGTAGCCGTACGCCTCATCGTAGAGCGCGAACGTGAGATACATGCTTTCCAGAGTGAAGCATCCTACAAAGTAACTGCCGTCTTCCTCGTTCCCGATGCTGATGGCAAACTGGTAGAGATGAAAGCGGAACTCGCACGTCGGCTCAAGACCAAAGCGGAAGCCCAGAAGTTATTGGAAAGTTGTCAATCGGCCATATTTACCATTGAAGATATTACGACGCGTCCGGTAAAGAAAAGTCCGGCTGCACCGTTCACCACCTCTACCTTGCAACAGGAAGCTGCGCGCAAACTCGGTTTCACCGTAGCACAAACCATGATGGTAGCTCAACGGTTGTATGAGTCAGGACGCATCACTTACATGCGTACCGACTCCGTAAACCTATCAGAATATGCCATCAACGGCAGCAAAGAAGCCATTACCAATATGATGGGTGATAAATATGTGCATTCGCGCCACTTCAGCACCAAAACCAAGGGAGCACAGGAAGCGCACGAGGCCATTCGCCCCACCTACATGGAGAATGCACAGATAGAAGGTAGCGCACAGGAAAAGAAACTGTACGACCTGATATGGAAGCGTACCATCGCGTCTCAAATGGCAGATGCCGAACTGGAAAAGACAACCGCAACCATCAGTATAAGCAATGCATCCGAGACTTTCAATGCCGCCGGAGAAGTTGTTAAATTCGATGGTTTCCTACGTGTGTACAGAGAGTCTTACGACGACGATGTAGAGCAGGAAGATGAAAGCCACCTGCTGCCACCTCTAAAGAAAGGTCAGAAGCTGGAGTATCAGAACATCACTGCTACCGAACGCTTTACGCAACATCCGCCCCGCTACACGGAAGCAAGCTTGGTACGTAAGCTGGAGGAATTGGGTATTGGTCGTCCTTCTACCTATGCACCGACAATTTCTACTATTCAGCAACGTGAGTATGTAGAGAAAGGGGACAAAACTGGCGAAGAGCGTTCCTACAATGTTATCACACTGAAAAAAGAAAAAATAACAGATGCCACCCGCACTGAAATCACCGGAGCGGAAAAAGCGAAGCTTCTGCCCACGGATACGGGTACAGTTGTAACCGACTTCCTGATACAGTACTTCCCCAGCATCATGGATTATAATTTCACGGCAAGCGTAGAAAAGCAGTTTGACGAAATCGCTGAAGGTGATACGAAGTGGACAACTATCATGAAGACGTTCTATAAAACGTTCCATCCGTCCGTAGAAAGCACCCTCGCTGCCAAGAATGCACACAAGACCGGAGAACGCTCATTGGGAAATGACCCTGTCAGCGGCAAACCTGTTTCGGTAAAGATCGGACGTTTCGGCCCTGTGGTACAGATAGGAAGCGCTGAAGACGAAGAAAAGCCCCGCTTCTCTCCTTTAAAGAAAGGCCAGTCTATTGAAACAATTACTTTAGAAGAGGCTATGGAGCTATTTAAGCTCCCCCGTACCCTTGGCGAGCATGAAGGCAAAACCGTTACGGTCAATGCAGGACGCTTCGGTCCGTATATTTATTACGGCGGAACCTACACTTCACTCCCCAAAGGTGCAGATCCGATGGAGATAGAACTGGACGAAGCCTTGGAACTGATAAAGGAGAAAGCGGAAGCGGAAGCGAAAAAGCATCTCAAGAAATTCGAAGGAGAACCAGAGCTGGAAATCATGAACGGAAGATACGGTCCTTATATCGCTTATAAGGGTAGTAACTATAAGATTCCTAAGGATATTGTTCCGGAAGATTTAAGTCTGGATGCTTGTATGGAAATCATAAAATTGCAAAGCGAGAAAGCCGCATCGGCTCCTGCTAAAGCAAAGCGAGGAAAATACGCTAAGAAGAAAGCATAAAAACGATCTCTTATATAAAAAGAATCAGCCCCGGAATGAAAATCTTCCGGGGCTGATTCTTTTATAGTACATTCTTACATTCTGTCCGGCACTTCAATGCCCAGCAATCCCATGCCAAGACGAACCACTTTCGCTACATTCTCCGACAAAGCAAGACGGAATACTTTCACCGCTTCATTCTCTTCACGCAGGATGCTGAAATCATGATAGAACTGGTTATATTCCTTCACCAGATCATATGTATAATTGGCTATGATAGAAGGGCTGTAATCCGTGCCAGCCTGTTTCACTATAGCTGCGAAATCAGCCACCATCTGGATAAGGCCTTCTTCCTTTTCACTCAACTCAATACCTACAGGTATTTCAGCCGGAATAACAATACCTGCTTCTGCCGCCTTACGCAACACAGATTGAATACGTGCATATGTATACTGAATGAACGGGCCTGTATTACCGTTAAAGTCAATGGATTCCTTCGGATTGAATGTCATGTTCTTACGAGCATCCACTTTAAGAATAAAATATTTCAGAGCACCCAGACCTACGATACGAGCGATATTGTCCGCTTCTTCCTGAGTCAGTCCGTCCAGTTTGCCCAATTCGTTAGAAGTTTCTTTGGCAGTGTTCACCATTTCTTCAACCAAATCGTCAGCATCTACTACCGTACCTTCACGACTTTTCATCTTACCTTCGGGCAATTCCACCATGCCATAAGAGAAGTGTACAAGACTCTTTCCCCACTCAAAACCCAGCTTGTCAAGCAAAATAGAAAGTACCTGAAAATGATAATTCTGCTCATTACCTACCACATAAATCATTTTGTCAATAGGATAGTCAGCAAAACGAAGTTTAGCAGTACCAATGTCCTGAGTCATATAAACAGAAGTACCGTCAGCGCGAAGCAGCAACTTATGATCTAAGCCATCAGCAGTCAAATCGGCCCATACGGAACCATCTTCTTTTTTATAGAAAAAGCCCTTTTCGAGACCTTCCACCACTTTTTCCTTACCTTCAAGATAAGTATTTGACTCGTAATATATTTTATCAAAACTAACACCCATCTTACGATAAGTTTCATCGAAACCTTCGTATACCCAGTTGTTCATCTTCGCCCAAAGTGCACGTACTTCCGAATCTCCGGCTTCCCATTTCACCAACATTTCGCGGGCTTCGTTCATCAAAGGAGAAGCAGCTTCAGCCTCCTCTTTTGTCATACCTTTTTCCATAAGTTCGGCAACCTCAGCTTTGTAGTGTTTATCGAAAGCCACATAATAGTCACCTACCAGATGATCGCCTTTCTTACCGGAAGATTCCGGCGTTTCACCATTGCCATATTTCAACCAGGCCAGCATGGACTTGCAGATATGAATACCACGGTCGTTCACTATATTCGTCTTCACCACCTTGTTACCATTCGCCATCACAATGTTGGCCAAGGCATTACCCAGTAGATTATTACGCACGTGTCCCAAATGAAGCGGTTTATTGGTGTTAGGTGAAGAATATTCAATCATAACCAGCGGAGAATTATCCGTGGCAGCAATGATACCGTACTCTTTATCAGCATGGATGCCGTTCAATAATTCAATCCAGGCGGAAGAAGCGATAGTCAGGTTCAGGAAACCCTTGATAACATTGAATGCAGCTACCGAAGGCTCATTGGCTTTCAAGTATTCGCCAATCTCTTGTGCGGTCTGCTCCGGTCCTTTCTTCGACATGCGCAGGAAAGGGAAAACTACCAGTGTGAGGTGTCCCTCAAATTCTTTTTTGGTTTTTTGCAGTTGTACCTGTGCAGCAGGCACATCCTGTCCGTACAGTACTTTCAGTCCGTTGATGACGGACACTACCAGTTTATCTTCTATATTCATGATTTAAAAGTATTTTCAGGCCGCAAAGATACTATATTTTGGCGAATTACGCGCTGCATCCGTTACGGATAATAAAAAAGGAGACACGTGATGCGTCTCCTTTCTACATTTTACTCATTACTATTCTTTATTCAATAGCCGCAGTCAATTCCATACCAGGTCTAAATTTAGCAACCTTCTTTGCCGGAATCGTGATTTTTGCTTTCGTTGAAGGATTAATGCCCGTACGTTCAGCCCTTTCGGATACAGCAAATGTACCGAAACCAACCAATGACACTTTGTCACCAGCCTTTAGAGCTTTCGTAATTGATGCCATGAAAGCATCCAATGCTTTCTTTGAATCCGCCTTCGTCAAACCGGACTCTGCTGCCATAGCGCTGATAAGTTCTGACTTGTTCATAATTCTAAAATTTAATAATTAATATGTTACACAAAAGATATCTGCAATAGTTGTTCACAAACCTCTACAAAAATAGAGCAATATTTCTGAATATCAAATAAAAACATTAAAAAAAGATTGGATTTTGGCGAAAAAAAAAGAATAGAAAGGCGTTTTTCTGTTATAGAACAGAATTTATTCGTATTTTTGCCGAATAAAGCGAAAACAGGCTGCACCTCAACATAAACAAGCGAGTTTGCTTCTGTTTTCGATTTGCACTATTTTTGCGACTTATTGATTGAAATTACAAATTATGAATGCCATACCAACAGTTACTAAGAACCTATTAATCATTAATGTACTGGTCTTTCTTGCGACCATTGTTGCTCAAACTTACGGCATAGATTTAGCCAGGTATTTAGGGCTTCACTTCTTTCTTGCCGATAATTTTAATATAGCCCAACTCATCACATACATGTTCATGCATGGAGGATTTACGCATCTCTTCTTTAACATGTTTGCCTTATGGATGTTCGGGCGTATCTTAGAACAAGTGTGGGGACCGAAACGTTTCCTGTTCTACTACCTGTTATGTGGCATCGGCGCAGGCTTTATCCAGGAAATTGTGCAGTACATTCATTACGAGATGGTACTCTCCGCATATGACAGCGTCAATACGGGCTACTCCGTCATTCCAATGAAAGAGTATCTCAACATGATGACTACCGTAGGAGCTTCGGGAGCTGTATACGCCATTCTGCTAGGTTTCGGAATGCTGTTCCCCAATCAACCGCTGTTCATCTTCCCGTTGCCGTTCCCCATTAAAGCCAAGTATTTCGTAATTGGATACGCGCTGATTGAGTTGTATGCAGGTTTCGCCAATAATCCGGGCGACAATGTAGCACACTTCGCACACTTGGGTGGTATGATATTCGGTTTTATACTGATAATGTACTGGAGAAAAAAAGACAAAGGAAATGGGTACTATTATAACTGACCTTAAGGAAGCTTTTCGCAGGGGGAATATTTATATCCAACTGATTTATATCAACGTAGGTGTCTTTGTCATCACTACGCTGACAGAGGTTATTCTGCAATTATTCAACCGTAGCCTTGGCAGTGTATTCGAGTGGCTGGAACTACCAGCTTCACTGACGCAATTCATCATACAGCCGTGGTCGCTATTCACATACATGTTCATGCACGCAGGATTTCTACATATCCTGTTCAACATGCTATGGTTGTATTGGTTCGGGGCACTGTTCCTCATGTTCTTCTCAGCCAAACACCTGCGTGGAGTGTACATATTGGGAGGTATTTGCGGTGGATTGCTATATATGGCGGCATACAACATTTTCCCGTATTTCCGTCCGATGGTTGATTACTCATTCATGTTGGGAGCATCTGCTTCCGTACTCGCTATTGTAGCTGCTACGGCTTATCGTGAGCCCAACTATCCGATACGGTTATTCCTCTTCGGCACAATACGGTTGAAGTATCTGGCTCTTATCGTTATCGGAACGGATTTACTGTTCATCACATCCAGCAACGCAGGCGGACATATTGCACATTTGGGTGGTGCGCTGGCAGGAGTTTGGTTTGCTGCCGGAATAAGTAAAGGCAGAGATATAACTACCTGGATTAATAAAATTCTGGATGTCATCGTTTCCTTGTTTAGTTTCAAGGCCCGCAAACCAAAAATGAAAGTACACTACGGCAATAGCCGCCAAAAAGATTATGACTATAACGCCCGCAAGAAAGTACAATCCGAAGAGATAGACCGTATCCTTGACAAACTGAAAAAGTCGGGATATGAAAGCCTGACTACGGAAGAAAAGAAAAGCTTGTTCGATGCGAGCAAACGATAGTACAAGAAAATGGGAATAGAACATATCGGCAAATTCGTTGCTTATCTGATTTTAGCGGTCAACATCTTCTTCATAAGCTTGTTGCTTCTTACCGCTTACAGCCCGCATATCAAGCCGGTTGCCCATCCTGTTGAGTCCTGTCTGGGGCTGACATTCCCTATTTTTCTGGTGATAAACATTTGCTTTCTCATCTTTTGGCTTATCATTCAGAAATACAAGTTCGCATTGTTTCCGCTGGTAGCCCTTCTCATTTGCTATTCGCAGATAAGGACTTACCTTCCCGTCAACTTCCATACCAGTAAATTACCGGAAGATAGCTTCAAAGTGCTGTCATACAATATCATGGGCTTTGACGGAGCTGTAAAGAAAGACGGAGAAAACCTGATTCTGAACTATCTGAAGAACAGTGGGGCTGACATTCTATGCCTGCAAGAATACCAAACTGTAGAATCTCCTCATCATCTCACCCAAAAGGATGTCGATAAAGCCCTGAAGGACTACCCATATCATAAAATCCAGCTTGTGGGAAGTGGCAAAGGGCACACCAACCGGATAGCTTGTTATTCCAAATATCCTATTCTTTCGTCGCGTAAACTGGATTATGCCAGTGAATACAATGGTTCTGTGGTTTATGAACTAAAGATGGGAGAAGACACCGTAATGCTCATCAATAACCATCTGGAATCCAACAAGCTGACAAAGGAAGATAAAGTAGTGTATGAGAGCATGCTCAAAGCCCCCGAAAAGGAGAAAGTAAAAAGCGGCATGCGTCTGCTTATCCGCAAACTGGCGGAAGCATCAGCCATCCGTGCCCCGCAGGCCGACAGCATTGCGCAAGAAATTGCCTCGTCCCGGCATCCCTACATTATTGCTTGTGGTGACTTTAACGATACGCCTATTTCTTATGCCCACCGGGTCATCGGCAAGGAGTTAAATGATGCTTTTACCAAATCCGGTCGTGGACTGGGCATCTCCTACAATCAAAATAAATTCTATTTCCGGATCGACAATATCCTGACAAGCAAGAATCTGAAACCCTACAACTGCACAGTGGACCGCTCAATAAAAGAGTCCGACCATTATCCCATCTGGTGTTACTTGAAGAAGTTGAGAGTTGAAAATTAATAATTAATACTTTATACCTAATACTTATGTTTAAAAAGTGTATTTTTATTTTAGCAACAAGTTGTATGATGTACTCCTGTGCCACACAGACGGAAACCAATCCGTTCCTCACTGAGTTCCAAACCGAACATGGCGTACCGCCTTTCGATAAAATCAAACTGGAACATTACGAACCAGCCTTCCTGAAAGGTATTGAAGAACAAAATGCGAATATCGACGCTATAGTGAACAACTCTGAAGCTCCGACTTTTGAAAATGTAATCGTCGCTTTTGATAACAGTTCTCCGATACTCGACCGGGTTAGCGCCATTTTCTATAATATGACGGATGCGGAAAAGACAGACGGTCTGAACGAACTATCCATCAAACTCGCCCCGACCCTATCGGAACATAGCGACAATATCTCGCTAAATCAGGAACTTTTCAAAAAAGTAAGCGCTGTATATCAACAGAAAGAATCTTTAGGACTGACTACCGAACAACAGCGTTTACTGGAAGAAACTTACAAAGACTTTGTTCGTTCCGGAGCAAATTTATCTCCCGAAAAGCAAGCACGCCTGCGCGAAATCAATAAGCAACTGTCTACATTAGGACTTAAGTTCAGTGATAACATCCTGAATGAAAACAATGCATTCAAACTTTACATAGATAAAGAAGAAGACCTTGCCGGACTGCCCGAATGGTTCTGTCAAAGTGCAGCCGAAAAAGCAAAAGAAGATGGCCAGGAAGGAAAATGGCTGTTTACGCTGGGCAATGCCAGCCGCATCCCATTCCTGCAATATTCCGCCAATCGCCCCCTGCGCGAGCAGATGTACAAAGCATACATCAGCCGTGGTAACAACAACGATAAGAACGATAACAAGAAAATTATTACGGACATCGTCAGCCTGCGTCTTGAAAAAGCACAATTGCTGGGCTTCGATTGCTATTCCAACTTCGTATTGGACAACACGATGGCCAAGAACTCCACTACAGTCATGGACTTCCTGAACAATCTGTGGAGCTATTCTTTGCCGAAAGCAAAAGCCGAAGCTGCCGAATTGCAGAAAATCATGGATAAGGACGGTAAAGGTGAAAAGCTGGAAGGATGGGACTGGTGGTATTATACCGAAAAACTTCGCAAAGAGAAATACAATCTTGAAGAAGATGAGATCAAGCCTTATTTCAAACTTGAAAACGTGCGTGAAGGTGCTTTTGCAGTTGCCAACAAGCTCTATGGCATCACGCTGACCAAGTTGGAAGGTATTCCCGTATATCATCCCGATGTAGAAGTCTTCGAAGTGAAAGACGCCGACGGCTCACACCTGGGTGTGTTCTATGTAGATTACTTCCCCCGCCCGGGCAAGAGCGGCGGTGCATGGATGAGCAATTACCGCGAACAGCAAGGCAACATCCGTCCGTTGGTATGCAATGTATGCAGTTTCACCCAGCCCGTGGGCGATATGCCTTCATTGCTGACCATTGATGAAGTAGAAACCTTATTCCACGAATTCGGTCACGCTCTGCACGGACTACTAACCAAATGTAACTACAAAGGTATTTCCGGAACAAATGTAGTACGCGATTTCGTAGAATTACCTTCTCAAATCAATGAGCACTGGGCCACTGAACCTGAAGTACTGAAAATGTATGCCAAACATTATCAAACCGGCGAAACCATCCCCGACAGCCTCATCGAAAAGATCCTGAACCAGAAAACCTTCAACCAGGGTTTCATGACAACCGAACTGCTGGCTGCCGCCATTCTGGATATGAACCTGCATAACCTGACGGACACCAAAGATTTGGATGTATTAGCCTACGAAAAAGAAGCAATGGACCAACTGGGACTCATCCCTGAGATTGCTCCGCGCTATCGCACCACCTACTTCAACCACATCATCGGCGGTTACGCTGCAGGCTATTACAGCTATTTGTGGGCAAACGTACTGGACAACGATGCTTTCGAAGCTTTCAAGGAACATGGCATCTTCGACAAGAAGACAGCCGACCTCTTCCGCTACAACGTTTTGGAAAAGGGCAACAGCGAAGATCCAATGACTCTTTACAAGAACTTCCGCGGTACAGAACCGCAACTGGAACCGATGTTAAAAAATCGTGGAATGAAGTAAAAACAATGTCATACAAAGGTGGTAAATTCTTTGCCGGGTGCAAATATTTGAGTTCCTTTTACTTCCGAATGTGAAAAAAAAACTATATTTGCAGCCTTGTACGCAACAGAAATTAATTAAAAAAGTAATCATAATAAACTAAAAGTAACATGCAAAACAAAGGATTCGTAAGGATTTTTGCAGTATTGCTCACACTGGTGTGTGTGTTCTACCTTTCCTTCTCTTTTGTAACTCGCCATTATAACAATAAGGCAAAAGAGTACGCTAAAGGAGATTTGAAGTTGGAACAAGACTACCTGGATTCTCTGTCAAACGAGAAGGTGTGGTTCGGCAATTGGACACTGAAACAGTGTCGTGAGATGGAAATAAGTTTAGGTTTGGACTTAAAGGGTGGTATGAACGTCATCCTCGAAGTTTCCGTACCCGATGTAATCAAAGCATTGGCGGATAATAAGTCCGACGAAGCATTCAACCAAGCATTGGCAAATGCCGCCAAACAGGCTATCAGCAGCCAGGATGACGTCATTACTCTGTTTGTGAGAGAGTATCATAAGATTGCTCCGGGTGCCCGCCTTTCCGAACTTTTCGCCACTCAGCAATTAAAAGACAAAGTTAACCAGAAATCTTCCGATGCTGAAGTTGAGAAAGTATTGCGTTCGGAAGTGAAAGCCGCCGTCGATAACTCATACAACGTACTCCGTACTCGTATCGACCGTTTTGGTGTGGTTCAGCCCAACATCCAGAGCCTGGAAGATAAGATGGGACGTATCATGGTGGAACTCCCGGGTATCAAAGAGCCTGAACGTGTAAGAAAATTACTACAAGGTTCTGCCAATCTGGAGTTTTGGGAAACATACAACGCAAAGGATGTTGCACCTTATTTGCAAGCTGCCGATAACAAACTGCGCAGTCTTTTGGCAAACGAAGTGCAAAATGACAGTGTAGCTGTCGACAGCACTGCCGCTCCAGTTGTGGCACAGGCCACCAGTACAGCCGATAGCCTTGCTGCCGCACTGAAAGGTGAAAGCAAAGCACAGACTGTCGACCTTGCACAAATCAAGAAAGAGCATCCGTTGTTGGCTGTTCTGCAAGTTAACTCAAGCGGACAAGGTCCTGTTGTTGCTTATGCCAATTATAAGGATACAGCTGACATCAACAAATATCTGTCCATGAAAGAAATTCAAGCTGAACTCCCGAAAGACCTTCGTCTGAAATGGGGTGTTTCTGCTTATGAATATGATCCGAAAGGACAGACTTTCGAACTTTACGCTATCCGCTCTACCGAACGCAACGGACGTGCTCCGCTGGAAGGTGACGTAGTTGTTAGTGCTAAAGACGAATATGACCAATTTGGTAAACCTGCCGTAAGCATGTCTATGAACACAGACGGTTCACGCCGCTGGGCTCAGTTGACTAAACAAAACATCGGTAAGAGCATAGCCATCGTATTGGACGGTTATGTATATTCTGCACCGAATGTAAATACGGAAATTACCGGCGGTAACTCACAAATCACCGGTCACTTCACTCCTGAACAAGCAAAAGACTTAGCGAACGTGTTGAAATCCGGTAAGATGCCGGCTCCCGCACGTATCGTTCAGGAAGACATCGTAGGTCCGTCTTTGGGACAAGCTTCTATCAACGCGGGTGTATTCTCATTCGTTGTGGCACTGGTACTGTTGATGGTTTACATGTGTATCATGTATGGCTTCATTCCAGGTATGGTTGCCAATGGTGCATTGGTACTGAATATGTTCTTTACACTGGGTATCCTTTCGTCCTTCCAGGCGGCCCTGACAATGTCCGGTATTGCCGGTATGGTATTGGCACTGGGTATGGCAGTGGATGCGAACGTATTGATCTATGAACGTACAAAAGAAGAGTTACGTGCAGGCAAAGGTGTGAAGAAAGCCCTCGCAGACGGTTACTCTAATGCGTTCTCCGCCATCTTCGACTCCAACTTAACATCTATTATCACAGGTGTCATCTTGTTCAACTTCGGTACAGGTCCTATCCGCGGTTTCGCCACGACCTTGATTATCGGTATCTTGATTTCGTTCTTTACCGCTGTGTTCATGACACGTTTGTTCTACGAGCACTTCATGGGCAAAGACAAATTACTGAACCTGACATTCTCTTCTAAGATTTCCAAGAACCTAATGGCGAATGTACATTTCGACTTCATGGGTGGAAACAAGAAATGGTTGACTATTACTGGTGTTATCCTCGTAATCTGTATCGGTTCGCTCTTCGTACGCGGCTTGAGCCAGAGTATCGACTTCACCGGTGGACGTAACTTCAAGGTACAATTTGAACAAGCAGTTGAACCGGAAGAAGTACGCGAACTGATTGCAAGCAAATTCGGTGATGCCAATGTAAGTGTAATCGCTATCGGTACCGATAAGAAGACAGTACGTATCAGTACTAACTACCGCATCGAAGAAGATGGTAACAACGTTGACTCTGAAATCGAAGCATACTTATATGAGACTCTGAAACCTGTATTGACTCAGAATATCAGTCTGGAAACATTTATCGACCGTGAAAACCATACGGGCGGTAGTATTGTCAGCTCACAGAAAGTAGGTCCGAGTATTGCTGATGACATTAAGACTTCTGCAATGTGGTCTGTTGTTCTCGCTCTGATTGCTATCGGTCTGTATATCTTGATTCGTTTCCGCAACATCGCATATAGTGTAGGTTCCGTAGTTGCACTGACCAGTGATACATTGATGATTATGGGTGCTTACTCACTGCTATGGGGTCTTGTTCCTTTCTCTTTGGAAATCGACCAGACTTTCATCGGTGCTATCCTGACGGCTATCGGTTACTCTATCAATGATAAGGTGGTAATCTTCGACCGTGTGCGCGAGTTCTTCGGTCTGTATCCGAAACGTGACAGAAAACTGTTGTTCAATGATTCATTGAATACAACTCTGGCACGTACCATCAATACCTCATTGAGTACATTGATTGTATTGCTGTGTATCTTCATCCTCGGTGGTGACTCTATCCGCAGCTTCGCATTCGCAATGATTCTCGGTGTTGTAATTGGTACACTTTCTTCTCTGTTCGTTGCATCTCCTATCGCATATATGATGATGAAGAACAAAAAGATTACTGAACCTGCTGCTGAAGTAGTAAAATAAGGTAGACATACCGTCTGAATAAAAAAGGGGAAGCCGATAATTAATCGGCTTCCCCTTTTTGCTTTTCCAAACTTTCAGTAGTCCCGAGGGGAATCGAACCCCTATCTAAAGTTTAGGAAACTTCTATTCTATCCGTTGAACTACAGGACCAAAAACATTTGCGGTTGCAAAGATAAAGCATTCTCTCGATTTAACAAGGAGGAACGAATCTTTTATCAGCAAGATTATGAATACCAAAACAAGGCTACAGACAAGCCGGTTGGTTAAAACTGAAAAGTTAAGGAAAAGCACATCTTACAAGATTTTATCAAAATGTAAAGCTATATTAGCTACCAACAGTAGTATTTCAGCCGAAAACGCCTACACTTTGTCAACACACATAGTTCTAAAATCAAATGATAATATGCAACTTTTATTCCATCATCCCGTACACATAGTTAGAGTTTTGTTCACTCCAAATATCAAAAAACACTCATTTTGCAATTCTTTTAGTACACAATCACAGATTACGTCCAAAAGATTTTGCCAAGTCGCATAACTTTACGACATTTGCAAATGCATCTCTAAAAGTGCAACTTAAAACGATCCTATAAATTAATCATAGTAATACGAAATTATGGCAAACGACATGATGGTAAAAGAACTGGATCAAGTGGTAGTCCGCTTCTCCGGAGACTCCGGCGATGGTATGCAACTCGCCGGCAACATCTTTTCAACAGTATCAGCTACGGTGGGAAACGACATCAGTACTTTCCCTGACTATCCGGCAGACATCCGCGCCCCGCAAGGCTCTCTGACCGGCGTATCAGGTTTTCAGGTGCACATCGGTGCCAGCAAAGTTTTCACCCCGGGCGATAAATGCGACGTACTGGTAGCAATGAATGCTGCCGCTCTGAAAACCCAGTATAAGTTTGCTAAATCCACTGCTTGTATCATTATCGACACAGACTGCTTCCAGGCTTCCGACTTACAGAAAGCTGCCTTCAAGACTGATAATCCTATCGAAGAGATGGGCATCAAGCAAGATGTGATTGCAGCACCTATCTCTCAGATGGTGAAAGATTGCCTGGCTGAAACCGGCATGGACAAGAAAGCCATGCTGAAATGCCGCAATATGTTCGCTCTCGGCTTGGTTTGCTGGTTGTTCAACCGCGACCTGAAAATCGCAGAAGACTTCCTGAAAGAGAAATTCGCCCGGAAACCGGAAATGGCCGAAGCCAATATCAAAGTGATTCATGCCGGATACGATTACGGTCACAATACGCACGCTTCCGTGGCACATACTTACAAGATAGAAAGTAAGATAAAGACTCCCGGTGTCTATATGGACATCATGGGTAACAAGGCTACCGCTTACGGTTTCATCGCCGCTGCTGAAAAGGCAGGCCTGAAACTGTTCCTGGGTTCTTATCCTATCACTCCGGCAACAGATGTATTGCATGAGCTTTCCAAACATAAATCATTGGGCGTCGTTACTGTTCAGTGCGAAGATGAAATCTCCGGTTGTGCCACGGCCATCGGTGCTTCATTTGCAGGTGCACTAGCTGTCACTACAACCTCCGGTCCGGGTGTCTGCCTGAAGTCGGAGGCCATGAATCTGGCAGTTATTACAGAACTTCCACTGGTAGTTTTGGACGTGCAGCGTGGTGGCCCTTCTACAGGTCTGCCGACCAAATCGGAACAAACCGACTTGTTGCAGGCACTGTTCGGCCGCAACGGCGAAAGCCCGATGCCGGTTATTGCAGCTACATCACCAACTAACTGCTTCGACGCAGCTTACGCAGCTTGCAAGATAGCATTGGAACACATGACTCCGGTAGTTCTGCTCACCGACGGTTTCGTTGCCAACGGTTCCGGTGCATGGAAACTACCCAATCTGGATGCATATCCCGAAATCAAGCCGCAGTATGTGACTCCCGAAATGAAGGATAACTATACTCCGTACAAACGCAACCCGGAAAATCAGGTACGTTACTGGGCTGTTCCGGGACAGGAAGGTTATACACATATCCTCGGCGGTCTGGAAAAAGACAGTAACACAGGTGCTATCTCTACCGACCCTGAAAACCACAATCTGATGTGCCACCTGCGCGCAGAGAAAGTGGCTAAGATTGCCGTACCCGATGTAGAAGTACAAGGCCACGCTGATGATGCAGACTTGCTGATTGTAGGTTTTGGTGGTACTTACGGACATTTATATTCGGCTATGGAAGAGATGAACAAAGCCGGACAGAAAGTAGCCTTGGCTCACTTCTCTTACATCAATCCGTTGCCGAAAAACGCGGCTGAAGTATTGAAGAAATACAAGAAAGTGGTAGTTGCCGAACAGAATCTGGGACAATTTGCCGGTTATCTCCGCATGAAGGTGGATAACTTCACTCCGTATCAATTCAATGAAGTCAAGGGACAACCATTCTTAGTAAGCGAACTGGTTGCCGCCTTCACCGAGATATTAAATAAATAATAACCCCGTAAAGAATCGAAAGACATGAGCGAATATACAGCTAAAGATTTCAAAAAAGGACAGCCCCGTTGGTGTCCGGGTTGCGGTGACCACTTCTTCTTGAATTCACTGCACAAAGCATTGGCAGAAATCGGTGTTAAACCTTGGGAAACAGCCGTTATCTCAGGTATTGGTTGTTCCAGCCGTCTGCCTTATTATATGAATACATACGCGATGCAAACTATCCACGGACGTGCAGCCGCAATCTCTACGGGATGCAAGGTTGCTAATCCGAAACTGAGCGTTTGGCAAGTTTCCGGTGACGGTGACGGTTTGGCAATCGGTGGTAACCACTTTATTCATGCTATTCGTCGTAATATAGATATCAATATCCTGTTGCTGAACAACCGTATTTACGGTCTGACGAAAGGACAGTATTCCCCGACGTCTCCCCGTGGATTCGTCAGCAAGTCTTCTCCTTACGGTACGGTAGAAGACCCTTTCCACCCGGCTGAACTTTGTTTCGGTGCCCGCGGCCGCTTCTTTGCACGCTGCGTAGCTACGGACGGCCCCGGCACGGGAGAGGTGCTGAAAGCTGCTGCCGGTCATAAAGGCACAGCTGTTTGCGAGATTCTGCAACACTGCGTTATTTTCAATGACGGTACTTACGACTCAGTGTACAACAAAGAGGGACGTGCCAAGAATGCTATCTATCTGGAACATGGACAACCGATGCTATTCGGCGAAAACAAGGAATTCGGATTGATGCAGGAAGGTTTCGGACTGAAAGTGGTGAAGTTGGGCGAAAATGGTATTACTGAAAAGGATATTCTCGTTCACGATGCGCACTGCATGGATAATACATTGCAATTGAAGCTTGCCCTGATGGAGGGTCCCGACTTCCCGGTTGCACTTGGTGTGATTCGCGATGTGGAAGCTCCCACTTATGACGATGCCGTCATGGAACAGATTGAAGAAGTATCGGCAAAGAAGAAGTATCATAACTTCAAGGAGTTGCTGATGACGAATGATATTTGGGAAGTAAAGTAAGAAAATACAATATTCCTTTCTGATAAAAGCCTCATTACCGTACTATAAAGTAGTAACGATAATGAGGTTTCTTCGTAATTGGTAACGGATATTCCCAAATATCAATATAATATTTGGGATTTAAACTTTAAAAGCTTTTATCACTGCATTATAACGGCGTTTCATAAGTGAACTACCAGAGTTGTTCATACGAACCAATCGAGTTGTTCGACTGAACGACTTCGGTTGTTCAGTCAAACAGCACTAGTCGTTCACTTTGAATAGTAAACATTCAGGGAGTTATATATAGTTTTCGGGCTGTAACGTGCCGGTAGCTTATGCCTTGCACGGGATACTTCCTGCACAGTTATGAATTCTCCCTTCCGCCTCCCTACACACCCCCTTCCACCCGCAAACACCGATGAATAAAGAAAGAGAAGGATGTGGAAGGGGTATGGGTAGCAAATAGTGGAATCAGATTATATCCCGCAACGGTAATAAATTAACCCAACCAACGGCATAGATTTCCGAAAATATCCATAACTTTGCCCATAACAAAACTAAAAAAAATAACATGAGAACAAAACTTCTATTCGGGATACTCCTGTTAGTATCCATTATCAGCTTCATGAGCTGTGACGACGACAATTCAGAGAACACCCCCCTTGAGCCGTTTCAGATTGAGAAACAATCGTACGAAGTCATTAAGGATGGATATACTCATATATACATCCATAACGGTAGCGGCAAAATAAACTTCTCCATAGAAGACCCTCAGATTATCGACGCCAGCTATCAGGAAGGTACATCCGACAATAGTTGCTTAGGGATCGTCCGCATAGAAGGGAAACAAAAGGGAGAAACCCGTATAACCCTCACAGACCCGACAACACAGGAAACGGAAATCCTGAAAATGAAAGTCATTGACCGCTATTTGGTTTATGGTATAGAAGAAAGCAATCATCCGGCACTCAAATCGAAGATTGTAATGTATTTGATTAATAATGAAAAACGGGATTGCTATTTCTTCCCCTATGTAGATTCTGAACACAAAGTTTCGAATAAACTTATAGCCAGAGGCACATACGACTTCTCAGTGAAAACAGAACATGGTACGGAAGTTTCAGCCATACCTTATCTCACATTGACTTATCCGGCTGATGAGAAAGGGAACTTTACAGACGCAACAATCACGCCCACTCCTCATGAATTCAGGTTTATGATGGAAGAAGGAGCCACAAGCTATGCTGTGCTTGGCCTTATACAGCACTATCTGAATGTAGATTGGGAAGCGCTTACACCCAAAGATACTTCTACAAGAAATGACATCATCATAAGTCCTACGTTAAAAATGACCGTGGATGATACCAACTATTCCATCACCGGAACATTCAATTCCATTCCAGCAATTCCGGAAGGAACGTTGGATTAGTGATTAACGTTTAGTGATTAGTGATTAGTGGGCTGCGCTATCATGCCGCATGGCGTTAATCACTAATCACTAATCACTAACCACTAATCACTAATTTCCCCTCTTTTCCCTTTGATTATAAAAGAATTAGTGTATATTTGCAGTAGGCGTACATTAACCTTTTAACATAACCATACTATGGGCAGAAGACTACTCTTTGACCGGTTTTCGCAGCAAGCTCTTCAGACCTTGCACCGGTATCGTGCCGTAATGTTCAGTCCTACCCTTTATTCATGTTTTTAGTTCACGAGTGATAGTTAGTTTCAATCATTTACTAAACATGAATATATTATGGATAACAGACCTTCCATAGCCGAAGTACAAGAATGGGTACTGAAGCTATACAACACGTGTGAGCAAACCATTACAGACGAAGAGCGTAAAGAACAACACAAATACGCCGTCATGGTGCAACGCCCGCAGGATAAGAAATTCCTGGTGAAAATGCTCGATGAATCCTCGCAGATACGCGACCGCAGAAAGCTTGCCGCCCGCATCAAAACCCTGATAGACCGATATGGTGTGCCCGAATTCCTGAACCAACGGGATGCTTTCCTCTTCAAAATGTACCAAGCCTTCGGACATCACTTCGACTTTATCGCCATACCTATTATAAAGAAACGCCTGCGCATGGATACGTCCAAAGTCATCCTCGACGAAGCGCGCCCCAAGCTAACCAAACATCTCGCCACCCGCTCGCAACAGAAAATCGGACAGAACGTAAACCTGTTGGGCGAAGTCGTGCTGGGGAACGGAGAAGCCGACCACCGCTACCATCATTATCTGGAAGCGCTGGAAGCCCCGGACATCAACTATATTTCTGTCAAAATATCCGGCATCTATGCTCAGACGCATGCGCTGAACTACGAAGAAAGTTTCCCCGAACTGGTGAAACGCATGTCCGCCCTGTACCAGAAAGCGATAGATTTCCCCTATACGGACGAAAAGGGCGTGAAGCATGCGAAGTTCGTCAACCTCGATATGGAAGAATATAAGGATACGCACTTCACCCTGCGACTGTTCAAGACGGTACTGAGCAAGCCCGAATTCAAAAATTATTCGGCAGGAATCGTAGTGCAGGCCTATCTTCCCGATGCTTATAATTTCCAGACGGAACTACTGGAATTTGCCAAAACACGCATGGCGAATGGTGGTGCACCGCTCAAGATGCGCCTCGTAAAAGGGTGCAATCTGGAAATGGAAACCGTGATTTCTTCCCTGCGCGGCTGGCCCAATCCGATACTTTCGAGTAAAACGGAAGTAGATGCCAACTATCTGCACATATTGGAACGCGCTCTGTTGCCCGAAAACGCCAAGGCACTTCATATCGGTGTGGCTTCGCACAACCTGTTCACTATTGCATATGCATATCTGCTGAGCCAGAAGTCCGGCAGCGCGGAGTACATGACATTCGAGATGCTGGAAGGCATGGCGGACCACGTATGGCGCGCACAATCCCAGTTGGGAAACCACGTCATACTCTACGCCCCGGTGGTAAAGGACGAGCATTTCCTGAATGCCGTTTCCTATCTGGTACGCCGCATGGATGAGAACACAGCTCCCGACAACTTCCTCACGCATTCGTTCAACCTGAAACCGGGAACCGACACCTGGGACTTCTTGCAAAAGCAGTTCGAAGAAGCCTATCACCGGAAAGACAGTGTTTCGCACACGCCTACCCGCACGCAAAACAGGCTACTCCCTTACTCCCCTGTTCCGCCGACCGATGTAATAAAGAACGAACCAGATACGGATTTCGACCTTCCACAAAATCAGGAATGGGCGCGGAATATCTTTACCAAATGGAAGAAGTCTCCGGGTGATACTCCGGAAATCATTCCTTTGCAGATAGGCTCTGGAACGGTGGTTTGCGAGAAACGCCACAAGTATATGGACCGTTGTCAGGACGACGAAGTATGCATATGCGAAATGTCGCAGGCGGATACGGAACAAGTACGCCGGATTATCGACATAGCCGATAAAGACCCGGCAGGCTGGCGGAAGACTACACTGGAAGAACGCCACAAGATCATGTTCGAAGCCGCCAACCGTCTGGGTGATATGCGCGGCGACCTGATAGGTTGCATGTGTGCCGTGACGGGCAAAACCGTTGTGGAGGGTGATGTGGAAGTATCCGAAGGTATAGACTACGCCCGTTTCTACACCACCACCATGAAGAAGTTTATCGCACTGCCCGATGTGGATATTGTCCCGAAAGGAACCATCCTCGTCATTTCCCCCTGGAACTTCCCGTGCGCTATCCCTATCGGCGGCATCGTAGTCGGACTGGCAGGTGGGAACACAGTTATTCTGAAACCCGCAACCGTGGCGGCACCCGTAGCGTGGCTGTTTGCCAAAGCTTTCTGGGATGCAGGCGTGCCGAAAGAAGCACTCCAAGTCATCATTACCGACCGCCCCGCCCTGAAAGAGCTGACCACCGCTCCCGCCATCCGGCATATTATCCTGACAGGCGGCACAGATACCGCCCAGAACATTGCACACAGTAATCCGGCTACTCCGCTTTCGGCCGAGACAGGTGGCAAGAACACCATCATTCTCACCGCTTCGGGCGACCGTGACCATGCCATTATGAATATTGTGGCTTCCGCCTTTGGCAATGCCGGACAGAAATGTTCAGCCTGTTCCCTACTGCTCGTGGAGCGTTCGGTTTATGAAGACAAGAACTTCCAGGATAAGCTGAAAGATGCAGCCACCAGCATGAAGGTGGGCAGCGTATGGGAAGCCGGAAATGTAGTGGGACCGATGATTACGAACCAGAACGATAAGTTGCTTCAAGCCCTGACGTTGGAGCCGGGAGAGTCGTGGTTGGTTCCACCCCGGTTCATAGATAAGAAAAAATACATCCTCGCACCCACCGTGAAGTGGGGAGTGAAGCCGAACAATTACTCGTTCCGCACCGAACTGTTCGGTCCGCTGCTGAGTGTAGCTTGCATTGAGAATCTACAGGAAGGAATAAGGCTGGTGAACAGCCTGGACTATGGTTTGACTTCCGGCTTGCAAAGTCTTGACGAGAACGAGCAGAAGTTATGGAAAGACTCCATTATGGCGGGTAATCTGTACATCAACCGCGGCATTACGGGAGCCATCGTCAATCGCCAGCCTTTTGGTGGAATGAAGTTATCTGCTTTCGGTGGCGGCGTGAAAGCCGGAGGACCCAACTACTGCACCTGCTTCGTGAAGATCACCGACAAAGCGAAGAGCACCACGAATTATAAGCAAAGCTATGCTCATGCCTATGAAGAAGAATTTGCCCATGCCCGCGACATCAACCATCTGTATGGCGAACAGAATGTGTTCCGTTATCTGCCGTTGAAGAATATGGTGCTCCGCCTTTTCCCGGGAGACAGTAACGAAGAAGCGGAAATGATTGCACTTGCAGCCATACTCTGTCATACTCCGTTGACAATCAGTTTCGGTCCGGATGATGATCGCACAGCAGCATTATCTTCCGTCGGCTGTACATTGAAAAAGGAGACGCTGGAAGATTTTCTGAAAACAATGAAAGATTATGAACGCATCCGTACTTGCGGCGCCAATATTCCGATGGAGATGTACGTGGAAGCTGCCCGCACGGATAAGTATATCGCTACGGCAAGACCGGTAAAGGACGGACGGGTGGAACTCATTCATTATATTAAGGAACAGAGCATTTCATTCGAATATCATCGTTATGGCAGCATATTGGATGTGCCGCCTGTAGAATGATTCTTTTATAACAGAAAAAGGGTCGCTACATTAAACTGTAGCGACCCTTTTGGCATTGTCAATCTATTAACATTTCTACTTGAGGACTTTAATCATTTGTTCTCCATCTGTAAGTACACTTCGTACAACGTATACTCCTACCGGTAAGTCTGACATATCCACAAACTGAACATTCGTCACTTGTTTCGCCAAAGTACCACTAACGGAGTAAACATAAACAGTTCCTTCCTGCGGCAACACTACCTTCTGAAGGCGGCTGTCATAGTATACCTTCGCATTGTCTTCTACCTTATCAAGACCAGTCGGCACACCTACAACCACGGCATTAGATGCTGCTGTTTCCACACCGCCAACTACTGCTGTCACTGTATACGAGCCATCTGCTGCATTTTCAACAACATAGTTAGTAGCCTGGATGCCTTCTTTCAGAAGTGTACCGTCCACATAGAGGTTATAAGTGGTGGCAGCTTCCTCAGCACGGGTGACAGCTTGTTTATCGGCATCTTGCAGAACGGCGGAAATTCGCCAGTTATAATCCAAGTCTTTATTCATAGACTTCAGTGTTTTCCAGGAAGTTCCATCCGTAGTAAGAAGATTTCCCTTTCCATCTACAGCCGGGCCTTCGTCTGTAACGTTCGGTTTCACACCATTATCATGGCTGACATAATATCCGACACACACTTCGCGACCTGCCGGAATCTGTACCGGTTTATCTAAACGAACTACATTTTCTCCGATTTTCAGAGTCTTTATATCAACAGCTTGTTCATAAACCAAGTTACGATCATAGAAGACTACTACAGACGAGGTTTGCAAGTTTACATCATTCAAACTATATTTGATATGAGTAATATATTTACCAACCTGATCTGCCAGTTCATCAGCATCATAAGAAATCGCAAAGTATCCATAAACGCCACTGGAACGGGTCAGACCAATAGCTTTACTACCAGAAGTCTTATCCTGATAACTCATTTCATTAGCTGCCTCAGGAGACTGCCAAGTCAAAGTCAGATTTTTATTCTCTAAAGTACCGCTCAAACCATAAGGAGCCGGTGCCAGATTAGCTTGTTTATATTCAACCTGATAAGTATCGGAAAGAGCAGACTCCCATCCGTTGGAATAAACCGCAGATACAGCATACTCATAGTTTCCATAATCCAAAGTTGCAGTATACTCAGCTTTTTCAGTTTCAGTCAGTACTGCACCATTGCAATAGAGGCGATAACTCTTCACTACAGGTTTGTCATCAGCTGCTGCACGGGTAGCAACAGTTCCGTTAACACCGAAAGAAGTAACTGCCTGCAAAGAAGAGAGTGACGAAGCTGCCACACTTTGGAATGCTATGGTCTGCAAACCTGCATTTGCTGTTTTTCTTAGCGTACTACTGGCCTTTTGTGAGCCTTTCAGACGCACCTGTGCACCTACAACGAAATTATAATTGAATGTAGGATCCACCCTGCTACAGTTCAGCCAGGTAATTCCGTCCAAACTCAGCATATCGCCTCCATCGGCACGTGGACCGGCATCAACTGTAATAGGCTCTTTCCCATCAGCAAATAATACATAATAACCCACGATAATCGAAGCACCCACAGGTACAGCCACCGGTTCATCAAATCCGATATTCAGAGTCTCACCAACTTTAATTGAGGTAACATCCTTTGAAGCCAATATCTTCTTATTAGAAGATAATACAACTTTTAATTCTTTGACTTCTTCCGCTAAGAACAAATTTACACCTGTGATCTCATAATCAGCATAAAGTGCCAAGTCTTCTTTTTTGAATTCAGCTCCCACATAGAGGTCAACATCCTTTCCATCATTTGTCATACCCCATTTTGCAACAGGCTCTCCACAATGTTTAAGTTCCAGAGGTAAATCTGCATATATATCCCATTTCAACGACAACTCACCATCTGCAAATGTAGTTTCAGTAAATGTAGGACGAACATACTCGGCCGGCAATTCTACGGTTGCTGAAGCGGAAGACGAAGCATTAGAAGAAAGACCGTCTGTATAGTTAGTAATAATCGTATATTTATATGTGCCCGGTGACAACTCTTCCGTATAAGTCAGTCCCGTAACACCCGTTTTTACTTCTACTCCATCACGACAAACTGTATAATCTTTCACAACCGGAGTTGTAACTTCACCCTGAGCCTCTACATCTGCACTTAACATCCAGTTGGCATTGGAAGCCGCTTCAATATTAGTCCAACTTGGGCTTGAGGTATTAAAGTCTGGTTTAGCCGCAGTTGTCGAGATAAAACATGCACCTGAAATAGCAGGACCTTTATCTAACTTGCCAGGATAAAGACCTACCGCATGCACCACATAATATCCATAAGTCAATTCCACACTCGGGTCTATTTCATAAGGAGTAGTTAAGGAGAACTTCAGCCATTTGTCAGCCTCCAGCTTTCCTACCTCTTCTGCCGGAACTTGCTGTGAGTAGACAATCTTTCCATTTTCAAAAATAGCTAACCACATCTCTGTCACAACAGAATTCAGCATAACATTGATAGCAGTAATTTTGTGATTGGCATACGAAGCCAGTTCATCACCGGAGAATGCATTAACAGCCCATATCTTCCGTACAGTTCCGGTGGTTCCTCCCATTGCCTTATCAGGTTCCCCATTGCACCAAGTCAACGTTTTATCTGCAAGAATCGGAGACTTCCAAGTCAGTGTCGTATTCAAACCGTTTACAGCTGCTCTCACGTCAACTGCAATCGGGCGTACGTCTTCTACCGAAATATTCGTTAACGAAAGCGGGAACGATTTTTCTTCTTTATCACCATAAACTGCTGCCACAGAGTAGCTATATGTTCCTTTCGGCTCATCCTTAAAAGTCGCACTTTTTTCCGTCAGCAAAGCTGTATTCACCTTCGTATCACCACGATATACATTATACCCATCAGGTTCTTCCGCAGCAGGTGCATCAATGTGGGCAGTTACCAGGAAGTTACCTTTTACTATATTTTTCCAGTTCTTCCCATCATACGAATATAAGTCACCTTTGCCAGTCACACCCGCTACCCGGTCCATGATACCCACAAAAGTAACATTAGTACCATGAATAAATTTCACTGCTACAGTCAACTCCACGTCATCATGTATGGTATAAGGTTCGTCTAATTTGATAGTCTGCATTTCTTTCAATTTCAGATTCTCAAGATTCACTTTCTGTTCGCGCACCACCTTATCATTCTCATACAGTAATACACTGACTTCAAGTACTGCACTATAGTTGCAAAACGATATGGCATCAATCACCGAACCATTATACTCCTTAAGATCATTCTTATCAAAGCGGTTGGCAACATAGAGAACAGGTATCTCCCCATTCTGACTAACTCCATCAATACCATTATAAGGCGTATCATTATGCCATTGCATGGTCTTTGGTTCAGCCGGACTCTTCCAGTTCAATGATACACTTGCAACCTGACTCTCTCCTCTCAAAGTATGAGGAGCCCCTGTCTGCGCTATGGCAAAGTTGTAACCCAACAATGCTGCCAGCAGAAAAAACATTTTAAAAGTAATATTTCTCATAAGCAATCATTTTATTCTCAAAGCAAATATTTTGCTTTGAGATCGTTAAACAATAATAGGCAAAATTAGTAGAACAGCCCATTTCATCGAAAAAAACAGAATAGACAAATGGTGTACAAAACCCTTTTTTGTTATCTTTGTAGCATGAAAAATGCATTTTTTATATATTTATGTATATTCTTGTTACATCAATCGGTTTATGGAGGCAATCCTTATAGATGGGAACCGATTGAGACTTCTTTTGATTCTTTAGGAAAACAACTTGAACAAATCAATTACAAAAGCAATGAGAGAATGCAGTTTTATCCGCTCGTTACACGTATGTACCAGATTGCAAACCTGGAGAAGAACACAAACCTACAGGTACGCGCCATGTATTGGGATGCCTGGCTGCAATTTGAAACAAATACAGAAGAAACTGAAAAATTGATAGAAAAAGCATTGGAAAAAGTAGACTCTATCAAGTATAGTTATGATTATGCCCGGATTAATTTCGTCAAAGGCATGCTCCTGGCAAAACACAATAATTATCCACAAGCCTTTCGTACGTTCAAAAAGCAAGAGAACTACTTCAAAGCTATAAATGATTTATATAGTTTAGGTTATACATACGTCAACATAGGGTCAATAATGAGAAGAATCGGAGAATACCAGGAAGGAAACAAATACTATCTTCAAGCTACCGAAATCTTCAAAAAGGGCGGATTCATCGAGGATGAAATAAAAAACCGCCATAATATAGGGGTCAGCCAATACCATCTCGGGAATCCGCAAAAAGCAGTAGAAATGCTTACCACTTTACTGGATGACAAAATCACACAGGAAGACCTGCCTTTCCGAACCGATGTACTGACATCACTCTATTTTGTGTCACAGACATTGCCGGATAAAGAGAAGTACGCGCGTGAAGCATATAAGACAGCCCAACAAATTACCAATAAGACTTCGCAAACTTACACTCTCATTAATATGGGAGCATTATACATCTATAAAAACGAAAAAGATTCCGCTCTCTTCTATTTTCAGAAAGCACGCCATTCTGCCGAAGCCAATAAAGACGCTTATTCAGCCATTCATACCCTATATGGCCTTGCGGAAATATATGATCGAAAAGACCTGCCAGACAGTGCTTACCAATATCTGAAACGCTATCTGCAATATAAAGAGGAAACCACAGGATTTGCTAAATCAAATGAGATCAACCGGTATGAAATGAAGATGGCCATCGAGCAATATGAGAACGAACTGCTCGAAGCTTCCGAGCGCATTCAAATGCATAAGAAAATCACCATAATCAGTATTTTAATAGGCTTGGTAGTTTGCTGTGTCATCGGCTACATATTCTGGCTCTCCCGAAAAAAAGAGAAGATTGCCAAATTACTAAAAGAGTCTGAAAACCGCGAACTAAATGAACGGTTGCAACGGCAGCAACTCCAAAATGAAAAATATCAAATGGAAATCAACCTTAAAAACAGGGAATTGACTTCCAATTCAATGATTGCAATTGAAAAAAATCAGATGTTAAGAGGACTATTAAAACAAATAGAAGAGCTGGAAGAAAAGAAAAAACTGCCGATAAATGAAAGCAGGACATTGAAACAACATATAAAATCGCATCTGGATACGGAGGATGAATGGATGTCCTTCAAACATCATTTTGAAGAAGTACACCCCAATTTCTTCAAAAAGCTATGCGCCGCCCATCCCAACTTGTCAGAAAATGAACTTCGCCTGTGTGCATATGTACGTATTGGCATGGAAGCCAAACAAATAGCCCAGATGCTTTCCGTCTTACCCGAAACCATCAATACAAGCCGTTACAGGATACGTAAGAAGATGCAATTGGCTCAGGATGTTGTATTAGAAAATTATCTACGGGAAATATAACATTTAAAATCAGTGTGGTGTTTCGCAGCTTTACATATCGCCTTTATCTTCCTCTTTCTCAATAGGTAATGGCAAACGAAACCGTGAACTCGCTATATGTTCCTTTCTCAATCCCCACTAAAATGGAACTGACAAGGTTCTTCATATCATATAAATCATGGTATAAGAGAAAGCCGGGCATGCCCCCCTGAATAGCATTAACAGAGCACACAAAAGTATAATGATTATCTATCAGTTCCCGGTAGTCAGAGAGGTAGTGTAAATCTTATTTCAATATGCACCTTTGATGACGAAGAGCTTCTTCTTGCAAGTAAAGGAGCCTTTCAGGCTATCATCATAAAACGAAATTACGGGAAAAATAACTAAGAATGCCCGAGTATCAACAAAAAGAAGTTATATCAAAAGTCGCTTTGTGTATTTCAGGCGAATAATCACCTACCAGCCAACACAATACTCTTAACACAACTTCCTTTTATTCCTCTATTTTAAATATGCATCCTTTATTATATTATTCTTTTTCGCCATATGCCAAATCTCCTGCATCTCCCAGTCCCGGAACAATATATGAGTGTTCGTTAATCTCAGGGTCGATGGCTGCACACCAGATAGTAGTCTTTTCCGCCGGAAGCATTTCAGCAATGTGCTCTACTGCCTGACGGCTGGCAATGATGGAAGCAACATGAATCTCTGCCGGATGTCCTTTCGTCAGCATAGCCTGATAGCTCAGTTCCATACTGCTGCCGGTTGCAAGCATAGGGTCTGTGATTATCAGTGTTTTCCCGTCAATGCGGGGTGAAGCGATGTACTCGATATGAATATCAAACTTCAGCGTATCTTTATACTTTCGGTAGGCGGAAACGAAAGCATTCTCCGCACCATCAAAGTAACTCAGAAAGCCTTGATGAAAAGGCAATCCGGCACGCAGAATGGTGCTCAACACCAGCTGGTTATCCGGGGTCTGCACAGGTGCTATCCCCAGCGGAGTCTGAATATTCTTCTGAGAATAGGCAAATTTCTTACTCATTTCATACGCCATAATCTCCCCGATGCGTTCTATGTTTCGGCGGAAGCGCAGGCGGTCGTTCTGTACTTGCACATCCCGTATCTCGGCAACATACTGGTTCAGGATGGAGTTTGTCTCGGCAAAATTGATTATCTTCATGATAGTTTATTGGATTATTATGCGCAAAGTAAACGATTTCTTGCGCAATTTGCAACATTCAGTTTGCAGATATTGTTATGGAGTTATAAAAGACTTCTTATTAAAGAAAAATTTCTCTAATCGGACGTTTGTTTCGAAAGAAAATACTACTTTTGTACGCGAAAAACAAGGGGCTGTTTGGAAGGTAACCCGATTCATATCGATTTCCCCTTGAAAAAGATAAGGTAAAAAGAAATTAGCAAGAGATTAATAAACCAAATACCAAATTTTAAATCATTAAAAGAAATGGCAAATTTAGATTTAAGCAAGTACGGTATCATGGGTGTGACTGAAATCATTCACAACCCTTCATATGATGTACTTTTCGCAGAAGAAACCAAACCGGGTTTGGAAGGTTTTGAAAAAGGTCAGGTAACTGAACTGGGTGCTGTAAACGTTATGACTGGTGTTTACACCGGCCGTTCTCCTAAAGATAAATTCTTCGTTAAAGACGCTACCAGCGAAAACACTGTGTGGTGGACTTCTGACGAATACAAAAACGACAACAAACCTGTTGACGCTAAATGCTGGAACGCAGTTAAAGAATTGGCTACTAAAGAACTCTCTAACAAGAGACTGTATGTAGTTGACGCTTTCTGTGGTGCTAACGAAAACTCTCGTCTGAAATTGCGCTTCATCATGGAAGTAGCATGGCAGGCACACTTCGTAACAAACATGTTCATCCGTCCGACTGCTGAAGAACTGGCTAACTTCGGTGAACCTGATTTCGTTATCATGAACGCTTCTAAAGCTAAGGT